>AZIG01006452.1_pt1 | contig 185045 bp, 168 predicted proteins | sample 359071 | NCBI WGS metagenome assembly AZIG01 (sample SAMN02429714, study PRJNA222667) | marine sediment metagenome | biome: Sediment sample; isolation source: enrichment culture of sample MGS-AQ(UA) from oil contaminated terminal site... | place: Jordan: Aqaba | collected 2011-05-15 | depth 18 m m | reverse complement strand
TCTGCGTTGTTGCCCCGTCGAGGAGTGCGCATTCTAGAGATTTCACTCCGGGAGTCAAATCCTTTTTCTCACTTTTTTTAAAAAACCCGCCAACCGCTCAAATTCCGCTCAGGCCGGTCAAAAAAGGGCCTACACAGATTACTATTTGATCGTCACACGGGCAATCTTCTTCTTTCCTGCCTGAATCACATGACTATCACCGCGGGAAAAAGATGCCTCTTCATTCAGTTGAGCGCCATCCAGATACACCGCACCCCGCCCAAACACATCTTTAGCGGCTTTTCCGTTCTGAACAAGCCCTGCCTCTCGAAGTAACGGGAGAATATGGATACTCTCCTGCTCACCGATATCCACCTCTACCTCAGGCACATTGTCCGGAATATGACCCAGCGCAATCTGATTGCCAGCCGATTTGGGCGCCGCCTGAGCGGCCTCCACACCATGGAAACGTTCTACCATTTCTAGCGCAAAGGCTTTCTTCGCCTCCTGAGGTGACCCCAAAGCGACGGCCTCAGCTTTCAACGCCTCAATGCGCTCATTTGAGCAGGCACTGAGCAACTCATAGTAGCGCCAAGTCAAACTGTCTGGAAGTGAGAGCAACTTACGGTACATTTCACCCGGAGCATCATTAACCCCTACATAGTTACCCAAGGACTTTGACATCTTCTGAACGCCGTCCAACCCTTCCAAAATCGGCATGGTCAGACAGATTTGCGGCGACTGGCCGTAAGTCTTTTGCAGGGTCCGACCCATTAGCAGGTTGAACTTCTGATCCGTACCGCCCAGCTCCACATCCGCCTCCAGCGCCACAGAGTCATATCCTTGGACCAACGGATAGAGAAATTCATGGATAGCAATGGGCTGATTACCTTTATAGCGCTTGTCAAAATCATCACGCTCCAGCATTCGCGCTACAGTATATTGGCCCGCCAGCTTAATCATGCCGGCCGCTCCGATCGTATTCATCCAGCTGGAATTGAATTCAACCCGAGTCTTACTTTCATCAAGAATCTTGAACACCTGCTCTTTGTAGGTGTCAGCGTTACGCAGTACATCCTCGCGACTGAGAGGCGGACGAGTGGCGCTTTTACCTGTAGGATCGCCAATCATTCCGGTAAAATCACCAATCAGAAAAATCACCTCGTGCCCCAACTCCTGGAACTGGCGCAGCTTGTTGATCAATACTGTATGTCCCAGATGCAAGTCCGGGGCGGTGGGGTCAAAGCCCGCTTTCACTCGTAACGGTCGGCCTAATGCCAGTTTTTTCCGCAACTCCTCTTGCTGGATGATCTCATCCGCCCCGCGGGTAATAAGTGCCAGTTGCTGATCCACCGTGGCCATACCTACCTCTAATTTCCAGACCCATTAACGAAAGCGCATCATTGTAGCACTTGAACGCGGCCAGAGAAGGCGGGTATCTTTGCAAGCCAGTTTTCCGCTGCGCTCCACGGAGCGCGCCAGTCTCTATTTACTCAACTCAGGCTTCACAGACTCTCAATGAAACAACTTATCTCTGCTGCCGGCAGGCTGGTGCGCCAGTTCCCACGCACCCATTTACTGCTGAGCATGGTATTGCTGGGCGGCGTCATCCTGATCGCTTTTCGCCCCGACAGTACCGAACCCACCCCGGAACGCATCCAAAACATAAGTCTGCCGGAACGCGTAACACCGACACCACAACCCACCAACAAGCCCGCCACTATTGCCACAGAATGGCAAACGGTGACGGTAAAAGCTGGCGACAGCCTATCTTCCCTACTCCAGCCTCTAGGTATTGGAGCTCAACAAGTTTACAAGCTGATCGGCAGTGATACACGGCTGGAGCGATTAGCCTCTTTGCGCCCTGGCGACACCCTGCAGGTTGCCATTAGTGACGAACAAACGCTGACCGCAGTACAGTATCACCCCTCCCGGGTGGAAACCCTCACCGCTCGCCTCAAAAATGGCCGCTGGCAGACTCGTATCAGCCAGCGCGAATATCAGAAACAAACCCGTTTTGCCCAGGCTCAAATTACCGACTCATTATTCCTCGCCGGTGCAGCCGCTGGAATCAGTGACAAGCTGACGTTACAACTAGCCAATCTATTCGCCTGGGATGTGGATTTTGTTCTGGATATTCGCAAGGGTGATCGCTTCCGCATCCTTTACGAAGAACTCTACTTGGACGGCGAAAAAGTGGGGGTCGGCGACATATTGATGGCCGAGTTCTGGAATCGGGACCGCCACCTGACAGCCTTTCGCTATGAAACCCTATCCGGGGATGTGGAATACCTAGATATCAAGGGGGGCTCCCTGCGTAAGGAATTCATCCGCACCCCGGTAGCCTTCTCTCGCATCAGTTCACGCTTCAGCCTAGGCCGTAAACACCCCATTCTTAACCGCATTCGCGCTCACAAAGGGATCGACTACGCCGCCCCCTCCGGCACCCCGATCAAGGCGGCCGGGGACGGCAAGGTCATCTTCGCCGGCATAAAAGGTGGCTACGGCAATGTATTAATCATCAAGCATGGTCAGAGCTACACCACCCTCTACGCTCACATGCGGAATTTTGCCAAAGACATGCGCGTAGGCCGCCGAGTGAAGCAGGGCCAAACCATTGGCTACGTGGGCATGTCCGGCCTAGCCACGGGCCCGCACCTGCACTATGAATTCCGCATCAACGGCGTTCACCGCAATCCACTGACCGTACCCCTTCCTAAGGCTCGCGGCATCAACGACAATGAGAGAGCGGAGTTTCTGATCGCCGCCAACCAGCTAAAGGCACAAATGACCCTGTTCTCCGAAGCCTCAACACTGGCCAGCAGCGATGTCTTCTAAGGCCCCACCCGCCCTATTCATAGGGCTGATGACTGGCACCAGTTTGGACGGTATCGACGCTGTCATCGCCAACATTAGTGACAACCATTTCACACTGGTCAGCACCCTGAGCCAACCCATCCCTGAGAGCCTTCGCGGCGAGATTCTCGGCCTCTGCCAGCCGGGCAATAACGAAATTGACCGGGCCGGCGCCGTCAGCCTTCAATTGGCTGAACACTACGCGAACACCTGCCAGACTCTGCTCGACCAGGCGGCCATCGCACCAGAACAAGTTCGCGCCATCGGTTGTCACGGACAGACCGTTCGTCACCGCCCACACGCTGCCGGCTTCAGCGTGCAGCTGGGCTGCCCAGACACCCTCGCTGTGAAAACGGGCATCGCCGTGGTTAGCAACTTCCGCAATAAAGACATCGCTCTGGGTGGACAAGGCGCCCCGCTAGTACCGCCCTTCCACCAACAGCTTTTCGCTCGCCCCGATCAACGCATCGCAGTAGTAAATATTGGCGGCATGGCCAATGTGACGCTACTAGAGAATGGCCAGCTCAGCGGCGGCTTTGATACCGGGCCGGGCAACGTATTGATGGATAGCTGGATTCAGCAACATCACCAGCGGGCCTATGATCGCAACGGCGACTGGGCTGCCAGCGCCCAGCCCGACTTAGCCCTACTCAACACCTTGCTGAGCGACCCCTATTTCCGGCTGCCCCCCCCCAAAAGCACTGGGCGGGAACGTTTCAGCCTTGACTGGCTAAACGAACAACTTGCGAATCATTCACTCACTACCAGCGTAGTCCAGGCCTCACTAGCAGAACTCACCGCCCACTCAATCAGCGATGCACTCAGTGACTTCCAACCGGACCAAGTGTTGATCTGCGGCGGCGGCGCCCATAACCAACACTTGCTAGAGCGCATCCAAGCGCTACTCAGCACCCCAGTCACCAGTACCGCCAAACAGGGATTGGCCCCAGACTGGGTGGAAGCTGCCGCCTTTGCTTGGCTGGCCTGGGCTCGCATGGAAGAAAAAGCAGGCAATGCGCCAGTGGTTACCGGCGCGTCAAGGCAGACCATATTGGGGCAGGTCACTTTACCGTGATCAAGAAGGCAAGGTGCCAAAGCACAGCTCGGCAACTATCAGTTGGCACTGCCAGCGCTTGGTGTCTTTCAGCTCGAAGCTGGCACCTTAAACCAGCCAGAGACCAATCATGGCACAGCCAAAGCCAAGGGCGGCTCCAGCAAAAATATCCGAAGGATAATGAACCCCAAGCAACACTCGCGACAGCCCTACCATCAGCGCCAAGCCCAACGCAAGAGCTATCACCGGCGGGTAAAACACGCAAAGCAAAGACGCCATCACAAAGGCTGCCGCAGTGTGACCAGACGGAAAGCTGAATCGATCCGCCGGCTGGATAAATGCCGACAGGCTTTCCAGCGCATCCGCCGGTCGAGGCCGCTTGATTAGATGCTTGAGCAATACAAACAACGGCATCTCAAGGGCGTAGGCCACCATCGCAGTGAGAGCAAACTCACTGCCACCCTGGCGATCCATCCCCCATATACATAGCGTCAAAGCCACATAAAACGGGCCATCGCCGAAGCGAGAGACCATCCGCGCCAAACGGGCACGACGGGCTGCCTGTGGCTGCTGTAGCAACCAGCACATGGCCCGGGTGTCTGCGGCGGTCATTCGTTGAAATGTCGGTTTTGTCGTCATCATGGGTTCAGTATCTACCCGAAAAGCGACGAATTGTTGATTGAACGGTGAATTTTTTATGACAGTAGCAGGCGTATCATGCAAAGCGCAAAATCTGAAGGGAACACAGAAAAGTCGGTCGCGGGCCACTGAAAAGTGGTCAAAATGTACTTAGAGCACATCCGTTGCGCTCTTTTAGATGGCTAAAGATGCGCAATCTAAAAGTTGCACCTAGATTGCGAACCGGCCTAAAAAGCTGAGCAGGCAAGAAGGTTTTCAACAGCCGACTAGACCGAGAAAGAAGACCCGCAACCACAAGTAGTAGCCGCATTAGGGTTGCTCACCACAAAACGTGAGCCCATCAGGCCTTTTTCGTAGTCGACCACGGAGCCATCCAGATACTGGATACTCATGGCGTCCACCAGCAAAATGACGCCCTCTTTCTCTACCGAAGTATCGTCCTCGTTCACCGTCTCATCGAAAGTAAAACCATAAGAGAACCCTGCGCACCCACCACCGGTAATATAAACACGCAGCTTGAGGTTCGGATTTCCTTCGTCGTCACGCAGCTCTTTAACTTTGGCGGCGGCGGCATCGGTAAATGAAATCGGTGCTGACTCGATCATACTCTCGCTATCGGCTGACATTTGGGCAGAAGAAAAGCCACTCAGGTACGAACCCTCCTGAACGGACTGATCATGTTCTAGTACCCGACTAAAACAGTCAAGAATTATCCGCACTCCCCTTCCCTACCACATTCTCTTCGGCTGGCGTCTCAGCCGGTTCTGGCTTGGTAACCTTTTTGGCATCCGGCGCAGGCAGACTTCGACGTTCGTCATCCAGACGCACCAACTTGCCATTCACCTGCGCCCCCATGACCATCTCAACCATGCGATAGTATACATTGCCCTCCACTGAGGCCTTTTCTGCCAGCTCAAGATTCTCCGTGGCGTGCACATCGCCTTCTACACGCCCATTAATTACCACCTGAGCAACCCGAATTTCACCTTTAACCACACCGCTTTCACCGATTACCAAGCGGCCACCCTCCTCGCCCACACTGACACTGCCTTCCACGGTACCTTGGATATGCAAACCTCCGGAAAATTCAATATCACCACGGACGGTTGCGCTAGGCGCAATCAATGTGTGGTTACGGTAATCCTGGGACGACGATCCTGTAGTCATCGAGCTTTTTTTGTATCGGCTTAGCACACGATTCTCCTACTGCCACTTTATCGTTTTTTGTGTCTCGTAACGGCTCATGCCGCCGCTCTCAGCATCCACATCCAGCGCCTGCACCGCCACCCCTTCAGGCACCTTAAATCGGCCGTTCAGCTCTTGGAAGTAGCGAAATCTGAATTGGGTCTCGCTGCCCTCTTCAAGCCAATCGCTGCCAGCAACAATAAACGCTTTACCATTCTTTTCACCGCGCAACTGCAAGCTAATATCACCGGACAGATAACCCCTGTTATCCCCAGACTGTACCAGGACGACACGGTACAAATATTCGCCAGTGTCGCTATTGTGCTGCAGCGTCATCTTTTCAATCTGCAAGCCCCCCTCGCTACCGCCCGGTGCCATAACATTTTTATAAAATAGCACCGCCTCTTCGAGTTCCGCGACTTGATCCTGCAATGCCTTTATCTCCTGACGCACCTCTTCACGAGCCTCCAAAGTCAGCTCTGAATCCGCGCGAAAAACTGCCAGCTGGCTACGCGCGGTGTCCAATTCAGCCTGCAGGATCTTGGCTTCCCCACGCAGACGGCGGTTGGAGTCGGAGGCGTCCATGACACCTCCTGCGCCCAACCAACCGCCAATTAAAAACAGCAGCACCCCAGCAAACAGTGCCACTAACACCAAAACCCGACGCCGCTTCTTCTGCTGAGAAGGGCTCACCGGCATCAACACCACATCATCAATGCCCGCGCGGCTTTTTGGCTTCCTTGCCATGATTATGGCGCCAGCGGAACCACTGCCAGTCCCGCCCCCTCATCCAAGCCAAACATAATATTCATGGCCTGCACCGCCTGGCCTGACGCCCCTTTCACCAAGTTATCAATCACGGACAAAACAACAATCACGCTCTCACCCCGAGGCTGATGCAATGCCAGCCGGCACATATTGGCGCCTTTAACGAAGCGCGTCTCCGGGTGGCTACCCAGCGGCATCACGTCTACAAAGGGCTCATCGGCATAACGGGCTTCAAACGCTGCCTGAATTTCTTCCAACGGGGGCGCCGACGCAGTGAGCTGACCGTAAAGGGTGGAATGAATACCACGAATCATGGGAATAAGATGCGGAACAAATGTAGCGCTTACCGGGCCACCAGCGATATCCGCCAGCCCTTGCTCGATCTCTGGCAAATGTCGGTGGCCGCTGGCGCCATAAGCCTTGTAGCTCTCTCCAGCCTCCGCCAGCAACATCGGCACCTTGGCACTTTTGCCGCCACCACTGGCGCCACTGGCCGCATTAGCGATCAGCTGATCGGGTTTGATCCAGCCGTTTTCTAACAACGGCAAATAGCCCAGCTGAATCGAGGTGGGATAACAACCGGCGCAGGCTACCAACAGAGCGTCACGAATCGCTTCGCGGTTCACTTCCGGCAAGCCATAAACCGCATCCGCCAGCAACTCTGGGCAGGCATGGGGCTCCCCGTACCATTCACTCCACAGCTCATGATCCCTCAGCCGGAAATCTGCTGACAGATCCACCACCCGCACACCGGCGTCCATTAGTTCGGGCATCATCCGCATAGCTACATTATGGGGTGTAGCAAAGAACACCACGTCACAGCCTGCCAGCCGCTTTGCGTCCGGCTCACTGAAGACCAGATCAGTTCGTCCTCGCAGGGAGGGAAACAGGTCAGCCACCGCCACACCAGCTTCGCCACGAGAGGTAATCACATCCAATTCTGCATGGGGGTGGTTAACCAACAGGCGCAATAATTCAACCCCGGTATACCCGGTACCGCCAACCACACCCACTTTCAGCGGTGCACTGGCTTGTGCTGGCTGAGAAGACATATCCCACTCCTGAACTGCATCAATAAAAGGAAGCCCTGCATGATAGGGGCGCCATCGATCAGCGGCAAGAAAGCCCCCATAACCGTCTCTCCTTCCAGGTTACGGTCACCCGGGCAGTTGCCGCTCGGGCTCTTTCCCTGCGCCCATCGACCCGGCTTTTTCGTTGCCTCGTTCCGCCGGTTTGTCCTGGGGCTTTTCCAGCGCCATACCCTGACCATCAGAAAGCCGATCAGCCAGAGAGTCATACAGCGGCCGAGGCCAGACAATTTTAGCCACCGCTGCCGACAGTAGCGCCCCCGCCATAAGCGGCAGCAGAATATCGTGGCGGTTGCCCGTCAGCTCCATCACGATCACAAAGGAGGTAATCGGCCGCTGTATCACCCCGGCCAGAAACGCCGCCATCGCCACCAGCGTTACCCCCACCAGCGACGAGCCAGGAAAGAAACCGCCCACCACGTTACCAACACCGGCGCCAGCAGCCAGACTAGGGGAAAACAGACCACCCGGAATCCCGGTAAAATAAGACACCAACGTGGCGGACATTTTCGCCAATGCAAAAGTCCAGTTACCCGGCTGTTCCCCGCTAAGCAAGGTAGAGGCCTGCTCATAGCCACTACCGTAGGTTGCCCCCCCGGTGATCAAGCCGAGAAAGACCACCACTAGCGCACACAGCACCACCACACGATAAGGGTGCTCCTTGGCATAGGGAGAGAGAAACTGGCTTCCCTTTATCAACAACCGGCTGAAGAAACCGCCCAGAAGACCACACACCAGCGCCGTCACGCCAATAGCGGCCCAGTCCCGAGTGATATCCAACGCCCCGTCTGGATGCCCGAAAAAACTGTAGTGGCCCATTATCATGAGCACCACCACACCGGAAAGAATAATCGCCATAATTAGCGTGCCGCTGGTGCGCTGCTCAAAAGAACCAGACAGTTCCTCGATGGCGAACACAATCCCCGCCAGAGGCGCGTTAAACGCCGCCGATACCCCTGCCGCGCCACCCGCCACGATTAAGGAATTATCCACGTATTTCTGATTAAGCTGGCCCACCCGACCCACCGAATACATCATCGCCGCGCCCATGTGCACACTAGGCCCCTCGCGGCCAATACTGGCGCCGCACAGCAGCCCTAGGCAGGTGAGCACGAATTTGCTGAGGATCACGCGTAACGACAGAAAGGCGGGGCGCAACCAATGGTAACGCTGCTTGAGCACCACCAACACTTGAGGAATACCACTACCCTGCGACTCGGTGCCCAGCTGCCTCATTAACCAGACAATAACCACCATGCCCACCGGGGTTATTAACACCGGCAAATATGGAGAACGGGCATGGATTTGGGTGAAAGTGTGGGACGCTAGCTCTGCCACCCAAGCAAACGCCACCACCAGCAAACCGACCATGACAGCGCCGGACCAGAACACCGCACGCAATTTCCAGTCCTGCCAAGAACCCAGCTGGCGGCGACTCAGACGCCGAGTGCGAAATAGGTAGTAACGCATCAGACGACTATGACGTGGCCGCTTATTCACAGCGCTCCTTTACGTAAGACGGCAGCAAGTGGACCGGAAAGAATAGAGTTAAGTCTGTATAGTGTACGCCCACTGGAAACATCTCTCCAATGCCTCCACCCATAAGGGAAATCCCATGCAGTTTGCGCTCGACTACTTTCTCTGGATCAAGGCCTTCCACTTGATTGCTATGATTTGCTGGTTCGCCGGTATTTTCTACCTGCCGCGCCTTTTCGTGTACCACGCCATGGCGGACGACCAGCCGAGCCGCGAACGTTTTAAAATCATGGAACGCAAACTCTATCGGGGCATCATGAACCCCAGCATGATTGTCACTGTGGTTCTTGGGCTATGGATGTTCATGACCAACATTGATGCGTATAAAGGCAGCGGTTGGATGCATGCCAAGCTAGCCCTGGTGTTCCTGCTGATTGGCTATCACCACGTTTGCTTGTCCTACATGAAGAAGTTCGCCGCTGATGCCAACACCAAGAGCGACAAGTTCTACCGCATCTTCAACGAAATTCCGGTTTTTCTGCTCATCGCCATTGTGCTATTAGTGATAGTGAAACCATTCTAAAGCGCACCTCGTACTGGGCGCCCTGCGGTACCTGCGCTAAGCCGCCGCCCAGCATTAAGCACTAGCATCAGGCCTTCCAATGAAACCCAACATTCTTGTTATCGCCGGCCACGATCCCTCCGGGGGGGCAGGCATCCATGCCGACATTGAAGCCATTCAGGCACTAGGCGGCTTCGCGTCTACCCTGATCACCGGGCTCACCGTTCAGAATAGCCAGAATGTGCGAGGCTTCCGGCTCACCGAAATAGACTTACTGCAACAGCAAGCTGACGCACTACTCGACGACATGGACTATCAAGCGATAAAAATCGGCATGACCGGCTCCATCGCCATCGTCGACTTCATCACCCAGCTACTCAAACGGCTGCCCAATGTTCCGGTGATTCTCGATCCGGTACTGGCCGCAGAAGCGGGCGGCAGCCTAGCGCAGGAATCCCTTGCCGAGGTAATGCTCGACACCCTGGCACCACTGTGCGACGTGATGACCCCCAATTTACCGGAAGCGCAGGCATTAAGCGGCCAACAGAGCGTTAGTGGCTGCGGCCAAGTCTTGGTGCAGCGTAGCGGCTGCGCTACGCTAATCACCGGCACCCATGACGATACCGATCAGGTAGTCAACCATCTGTTCACACCCTCCGGTGAAGAGCAATGGCACTGGGACCGATTGCCTCACCGCTATCACGGCTCTGGCTGCACCCTGGCGTCGTCCATTGCCTGTCTGCGTGGCCACGGTCAGTCGCTGCACAGTGCCGTGGCCAATGGCCAGGCTCACGTGGACAAATTCTTGCGCAATGCCTTTCAACCCGGGCAGGGACAATACGTACCCAACCGTCAACCCTGAGCCTGCCATGCCCCTCCATCGCCTCCACGGCCTCTACGCCATCACCGACCCGGCTCTGACTCCGGACGAGCACCTGCTGCCCGCCGCCGAAGCGGCGCTGCGTGGCGGCGCCAAACTGCTGCAGTACCGGGACAAAACCGCCAGCCCCACCCAGCGAGAATACCGAGCCGCCCAGCTGCGCCAGCTGTGCCACCAATACCACGCTCTGTTTATCGTCAACGACGACCCTGCCCTAGCGGCCCAAGTAAACGCTGACGGAGTCCACATCGGCCAGAGTGATGGCGGCATCAAAGCCGCCCGCGATCAACTGGGCGGCTCACGTATTATCGGCGTCACCTGCCACGGCGATTTGACATTGGCCGCCCGCGCCGCTGAAGCCGGCGCCGATTACTTGGCCATGGGCCGCTTCTTTACCTCACACACCAAACCCTTAGCGCCACCGGCCTCGCTGGCCTTACTGCGCCAAGCGTGCCAGCAGTTTCATCAACCCGTGGTAGCCATTGGCGGGGTGAATCCGGATAATGCGCCGCAACTGATCAACGCTGGCGCCGTGTCCGTGGCGGTCATCCACGCCCTCTTCGGACAAACCGACACGGATGCCATCGAAGCCGCAGCACGCCAACTCAGTGCCTGCTTTCAGACCAACCGGTCTGCCCCATAGCGAATTGATTCAAGAGGACACACCATGCCCCGCAAGCACTCTGAACAGCTTTTCCGCCAGGCCCAAAAACATATCCCCGGCGGTGTTAATTCCCCGGTGCGGGCATTCAAAAGCGTAGGCGGCACACCGGTGTTTTTCCATTCCGCCCGTGGCGCACACCTGTTCGATGAAGACGACAACAAATACATTGATTACGTGGGCTCCTGGGGCCCCATGATCCTCGGTCATAATCACCCCCATGTAGTCGCCGCCGTGCAAGCAGCCGTTGAGCAGGGTTTGAGTTTCGGCGCCCCCACCGCCACCGAAGTGGCCATGGCCGACAAGGTCTGCGAGCTCGTACCCTCCATGGATATGGTGCGCATGGTCAATTCCGGCACCGAAGCCACCATGAGCGCCATTAGACTGGCCCGCGGTTATACCGGGCGCAACAAAATCATCAAGTTTGAAGGGTGCTACCACGGCCATGTAGACAGCCTGCTAGTAAAAGCCGGCTCCGGCGCTATCGCTATTCCTGGCTCTCCCGGCGTGCCGGAAGCAGTGACCGCCGACACCCTGGTACTAGACTACAACGATGCCGCCAGCGTCACCCAAGCCTTCAAGGAACACGGCGACGACATCGCCGCCGTAATTGTGGAGCCGGTGGCCGGTAACATGAATTGTGTTCCAGCCACTGAAAATTTCCTGCAGACCCTTCGCCAACAATGTGACGACAACGGCGCGGTGCTGATTTTCGATGAAGTAATGAGTGGTTTCCGGGTTGCCTTGGGCGGTGCCCAGGGCCATTACGGCATCACCCCGGATATGACCACCCTAGGCAAGATTGTCGGCGGCGGCATGCCTGTGGGCGCCTTCGGCGGCAAGCAAGCCATCATGGAGCATCTGGCGCCGCTGGGTCCGGTCTATCAGGCGGGCACCCTGTCCGGCAATCCTGTGGCCATGGCCGCGGGCCTCGCGACTCTCAACCTGATCAGCGAGCCCGGTTTCCATCAAGCTTTGGCCGAAAAAACTACCCGATTGCTGGAAGGGCTGACAGCGGCCGCCCATGCCGAGGGGGTGGCATTCACCACAGCACAAGCCGGTGCTATGTTCGGGCTGTTTTTCACCGATCAAAATCGCATCAGCAGCTTTACAGAAGTCATGGCCTGCGACAGCGAGCGTTTCAACCGTTTCTTCCACGCCATGCTGGACCAAGGTATTTACTTGGCCCCTAGCGCATTCGAAGCCGGTTTTGTCTCTGCTGCGCACAGTAATGACGATATCGACGCAACCATCACCGCCGCTCGCAAGGCCTTCGGGAAAATTTAAACGCACAGCAGGCAGGATCACCTGTAGGAACAACGCTTAGGGTGAGAAACCCGCGGCAGCGCGAACTTGCCTGAAGGCAAGGAAACCTATCCCGTTACTCAGAGAAGCGGGTACGGCTTTCCTCGCCAAGGCGCAGGTTCACGCTTCCAGAGCGCGCCTACAGGCGCCTTTAATAGCGATCGCCTCAGTCGCGCACCAGCGCCACCATTTTCCCACCGGTCAGCGCCAGCAAATCCCGCGGCGCCATGGCGATCTCTAAGCCACGGCGACCGGCGCTCATGAAAATCTCCGCCTGCTCAGCAGCACTACTATCCAGATATAACGGCAAACGCTTCTTCTGCCCCAGTGGGCTAATGCCACCCAGCACATAACCGGTTAGCCGTTGGGCTTTGTCCGCCGGACACATCTGGGCTTTCTTTCCCCCATGGGCGCGGGCCAAACACTTCAGATCCAACTGATGGGCCACCGGCACCATGGCCACCACCGGGGCACCATCCACTAACGCTAGCAGCGTTTTGAATACCCGCTCCACCGGCAAGTTCAATGCTTGCGCCGCTTCCAGCCCGTAACTTGGCGCTTTTGGATCGTGCTCGTAACTATGCAGCCCAAACGCCACCTTGGCGCGTTTAGCGGCGTTTACCGCCGGCGTCATGCCTCAAGCGGTTTCGGTTCGCGCAATACCGCCGCACGCTCCCGAGCCGCTTTCGCTCCGCCCGCATCGCCCTGTCGATCCCGCGCGGTCGCCACCAACTCCCACAACCCGGCTTGATACTCCGGATGCTCCGGCGCTAACCGCAGTGCTTTAAGAGCAAAACCTTCTGCCCCGCGAGCATCACCCTCAGTGAGCCGCAAGTCCGCCAACTCCTTGTATAGCCAAGATGAGTCAGGGGCGATATTCAGCGCTCGCTCCAGATACCGTTCTGCCCGAGAGCTGTTTCCTTGCTGCCTCGCCTGTTCCGCACTGGCTAACAAGCTCAGTGCCGGGGAGCCCTCCAGTTCTTGGCTAGCGCTCATTGGTTGCTGCGGCTCGTGCATAACGGGCTTCACCGCACACCCTGCCATCACCACACTCAGCAGACACAATCGAACAAGCCTGTGAAAAAACAACATTCTGCCCCCTATTGTATTAAACGCGGGTTGAATTGAGAGGGCCATTGGGAAGGCCATTGAGAAAGCCGCCTAAACGGCATCGTGCTGGCCGCTAGCAACCCGCCCAAACCACAGTAATCATGGCCCTTAATCAAACAGCCCCTTAAACCACCCTTTGATGCCCTTACCGGTTTGCTTCACTGTGCCACAACCATCGCTATCTTCGGGAATGGATGCCACCAGCATAGGGTAACGGCGTGCATTGCCACAGCCTTCTGCGCTAACACGGCGGCCGTCCTTGTTCATCCATACCCATTTCACACTGGCAGGGGGCGTTTGCGACAGGCTGCGCTGGGGCAGCTTGCCCATCAATTTGGCCCACACGGGCAGAGCCCCGCTGGAACCGGTGATGCCCGCGTTCTTATTGTCATCGCGACCGACCCAAACCACCGCCAAATGATTGGCCGAGAAACCAGCAAACCAGGCATCACGGAAATCGTCACTGGTTCCGGTTTTACCGGCCACTCTCAGGTCCGCTGGCAACGACGCTCTGGCTGCCCGGGCAGTGCCTTGTTCGACTACCTGTTGCATGGCCCACTGGGTCAGAAACGCCGGCCCGGCGTCCACCACTTCATCAGTGCTAACCGGATAACGCGCTAACGGCCGCCCATCCTTATCCAACACATCGGTAATCGAGCGTAATCGAGTGCTAAAGCCGCCTGTGGCCAAGGGTTGATACATCATCGCCACCTCGAACGGCGTTAGCTCCAAACTGCCCAGCAAAATACTCGGGTACAGAGGAATGTTTCGAGTCACCCCCAAGGTCTTCATGGTATCGGCCACTTTATCTAACCCCACATCCAGACCCAGCCGGGCTGTGGCCTGGTTACGGGACAGCGCCAACACATCCACCATGGGCATGGCGCCCTTGGCCTTCTTATCAAAGTTTTGCGGCGACCACACGCTCCCATTGGGCAATTTCACCTGAATGGGGCCGTCTTCCACTAGCGTAGCCAAAGAGTAGGTTTTCGGTTGCTCGACGGCGGATAACACCACCGCCGGTTTGGCCAGCGAGCCCATCGGCCGTTGCGCATCCAGCGCCCGGTTAAAGCCGGCCTGTCGTGAATCGCGATTGCTCACCAACGCCAGTACGTCACCCTGAGCAGGGGCCACTACCACCACGGCACCGTTGAGCTTTTTAGCTTGCTTAGGGTCACGGTGATCCAAATGATCCTTCAGCGAGCCTTCTGCTGCCAGCTGAGCCAACACATCCAGGGTGGAGTGAATATGCAACCCTTCGTCGCTGAGCACTTCCGGCGGGTAGTCCCTCGCCAGCTGGCGGCGAACCAGATCAATAAACGCCGGAAAGGCATACAGTGCAGACGCCCCCCGCGGCACCACTTCCAGAGGCCTAGCGCTGAATTTCTCGTAATCCGCATTAGACAAGGCGCCTTCGTCGCGGGCCACTTTTAATACTGTATTGCGACGCTCCATGGCTCGTTCCGGGCGACGACGCGGGTCGTACCAGCTTGGCCCCTTGAGCAACGCCACCAAGGTTGCCAGCTGATGAGGCTCCAGTTCTGTTAGCGGCCGGCCGAACAGAAACTGAGCACCCAGCCCCATGCCATGAATAGCGCGGGCGCCATCTTGCCCGAGATACACCTCGTTCAGATAAGCCTCGAGAATCTGCTCTTTGCTATAATGCAGCTCCAATAGCAAGGCCATTGGCATTTCCATCAGCTTACGTGACAGGGTCCGGTCGGAGCTGAGCCAGAAATTTTTCACTAGTTGTTGCGTTAAGGTGCTACCGCCCTGCACTAAGCTACCGGCCTTGATGTTAGCCAGCATTGCGCGACTCAATCCGCGCAAAGAAATCCCGTGGTGGTCGTAAAAACTGCGGTCCTCAGTGGCAATCAGCATATCCACCAGCAACGGCGGCGCTTTATCCAGCGGCACCAACACCCGATCTTCCGCGTGCTGGGGGTGGATACTGCCAATTTGCAGCGGCTCCAGCCGGGCCAAGCGGTCACCTCCGGCTTCCAGACTGCGAATTTGGCCACCGGACAAGGACAAACGGATACGCTCTGGCTGCTCGCCGCCATCACTGTCGTTAAAGCCACGGGTATGAATCAGCAGAGAATGGCCTTGTACGGTAAAGCTACCGGGCGTGCTGGCTCGGGCATCACGCCGATAACGCATCAAATCCAGCAACTTGAGCATGTCATCTTTGGACAACACCCGGCCTTCATACAATTCCACCGGGCGAGCATAAACCCGTGCGGGCAATTGCCAAGCATGTGAATCGAACCGTTCGCGCACCAATGCATCCAAGTACGCCAAACCGGCCGCCCCCAGAACCAGACACACCAGGCTCACTTTCGCGATAAATGGCCAACTGAACCAACGCCGGCGCGAGGAGGAAGGTTTCTTTTTTCGACTGGGTTGCCGCCGCGATTTTGCGGGGGACTTTTTCGTTTTTTTCGCCATGGGCCGGAGTATAGAGAAAATTGTGGGTACTTTATGAGTGTGGAGGAACAAATATGTTCCCGGGGGGTAAACGCCTCACGTCTAGCGTACAAATTTTGCATGCTGCGCCCGGCAGCCCATAATAGCCGCCCCTGCAATCCGCTTCGGAGCTTCCATGACAAAGAAATATGACGTTTACGCCCTCGGTAATGCCCTAGTAGACACGGAAATCGAGGTCAGCGACGCCTTCTTACAGCGTATGGAAGTAGACAAAGGCCTAATGACGTTAGTGGATGAAGCCCGCCAGGCAGAACTGCTTGAAGCTCTCACCGATGAAGCCGAACCCCGCAAGCAAACCAGCGGCGGCTCCGCTTGCAACACCGTGGTCGCCACCCGCTATTTCGGCGGTAATAGTTACTACGCCTGCAAAGTGGCCGACGATGCTACCGGCAGCATCTTTGTCGATGACCTAACCACTGCCGGTGTAGACACCAACATGAATGGGCCGCGAGACAGCGGCGTTTCCGGCAAATGCCTGGTGATGTTGACCCCGGACGCCGAGCGCACCATGAACACCCACCTAGGCATTTCAAGCCAAGTGTCCAACGCAGAACTGGACGAGGCGGCCATCGCTGCCAGCCACTATGTGTACCTAGAAGGCTATTTGGTCAGCGGCGACAGCTCCCGGGCTGCTGCCATCAAACTCCGCCAGCTGGCCGAGAAGCACGGGGTTAAAACTTCACTGACCTTCTCCGATCCAGCCATGGTCCAGTTTTTCAAAGACGGCCTGAATGAAATGCTCGGCGAACGCGTAGACTTATTGTTTTGCAACGAAGCCGAAGCCACCAGCTTTACTGGCACCGATAATGTAGACACAGCTTTGGCGGCGCTTAAATCACGCTGCGGCTCCGCCGTGATAACCCTCGGCGCTGAGGGCGCCTTGGCTTGGGATGGTGAACACACACACCGGATTGATCCGGTTCCGGTAAAAGCCATCGATACCAACGGGGCCGGCGACATGTTTGCCGGCGCTTTCCTGTATGCCATTACCCACGGCCATGACTTTGTCGCCGCAGGGAAATTGGCCTCAGCCGCCTCTGCGCGTCTCGTCAGCGAATTTGGCCCGCGCTTGCCGGCTGAGGTTCACCTGCAGCTTCGCAAAGCCACGCTAGGCGAATAGCCCTAAGACGGAAATTGGCGCTCGCCAATCTCCGTCTTTTTTCTACGACAGAGATAGCCTGTAAACATTTCCACCGAACAGCATTACGGAAAGCGCCGAACCATGGAACACATTTGCAACATCAACGACATTGAGCACGAAAGCGCACGGGAATATCAGAAAGATGGCCAACCCGTTTTAGTGGCAAAGTTCGACGGGCAAGTCCATGCCTACCTCAACTGGTGCCCGCATCTGGGCATTGAGCTGAACTTCATGCCCGATGAATTTATGGACAGCGACAGCCAGTTCATCATGTGCGCCAACCACGGCGCCCTGTTCGAAGTGGAAACCGGCAACTGCTTGTCTGGCCCCTGTAGTGGCGACAAACTGATCCCGGTGCCACTGGAAGTGCGGGGCGAGGAAATCTGGCTCGGAGAAGTGCCGCAGCCGGCGTAGTAAGCCGAATGCTCAAACCTGACGCCAGAGGCCAATACCGCAACAGCGTCTTCCTTACTTGTTGATCACATAGGCCGTCCATGTCTCATCCCTTCGATAACCTAACCCCCGATTACATGCTGGATGCCGTAGATGCCGCCGGCTTCCTCAGCGACGGCCGCCTGCTGCAACTGAACAGTTTTGAAAACCGGGTGTATCAGGTGGGACAGGAAGAGGGCCCTCCGGTGATTGTAAAGTTTTACCGTCCACAGCGCTGGAGCGATGAACAAATTCTCGAAGAACATGCCTTTAGTTTGTTCTTGGCGGAACGGGATTTGCCAGTGGTAGCCCCCATAGAGAAGGGTGGCACCAGCCTGTTCCACTGCGATGATTTTTCTTTTGCGGTCTTTCGCCGCGCTGGCGGCCACGCACCGGAACTGGCCAACGACGATCACTTGGAGCAACTGGGTCGCACCTTGGCCCGCTGGCATGCCTGCGGCAGTGACCGCCCCTACACGATGCGTCCCACCCTGCAGATCGTCGACGACATCCGTACCGCCAGCACCTTCCTTTGCGACGACGTAGTGGACCTGAACTACCGCGGCCAATATCGGGACGTAACCGGCCAGATACTGGAAAAGGTGGCGCAACAATTAAACGAAAGTGCGTTCCCGCTACTGAACGTGCATGGCGACTGCCACACCGGCAACATCCTCTGGCGGCCCAACGCCGACAATCAGGGCGGCCCCCACTTTGTGGATCTGGACGACAGCCTACGAGCCCCTGCCATGCAAGACATCTGGATGCTGCTCTCCGGCGATAACGATGAGCAGCAGCACCAACTACGGGTCCTTGCTCGCGGCTACGACACTTTCCTGCCGTTCCCCTGGAATCAGACACGCCTAATCGAGCCGCTGCGGCTTCGCCGCATTATCAACTACGACGCATGGCTGGCCAAACGCTGGGACGACCCGGCCTTTCCCCCCGCCTTCCCGTGGTTCGAATCGATGAACTACTGGGGTAATCAAGTGACCCTGTTGCAGCAGCAACTACAGGACCTCCCCTAATCAACGCCAGCCCTTTACTTGCAGGCCCCATTTCCCCAAGGGCACAGCACCGAGCCACAGAGGCGGCATCCCACATCCGGCGCAATGGGCATTAAATAAGCCCTACAAATCAAGGGGCAACGGCTCTTTTAGCCTGAAGCACTGCGCCGACACCTCGCTCTTCCAGGCCAGCACCTCCACGCCATTCTCTATCGCCTCGCGCAACAACTGTCCATAGCGGGCATCGATCTCATCCGCCGGTCGCGCCGCCGTGGCGCCACTGTGCTGAACGCAAAAGAACAACACCGCGCGTTTTCCCGACGCGACCACATCCATCAGCGTCTGCAAGTGCTTCTGGCCCCGCTCGGTGACCGAATCCGGAAAAGCGATGACGCCGTCATCCTTGTCATCTGGCCCCGGACCCAGGGTGACGTTTTTCACTTCAATAAAGGTATGTGGGTCGGCCCGCTCGCCCAGCGCCAGGTCAAAGCGACTGTCCCCGTATTTCACCTCCCGCTCCACGCCACTGGTTGAATCCAGCATGGGGAACTGTCCGGCCCGCACCGCTTCTTCCACCAACGCATTGGGGCGGGCGGTATTGACCCCGGCCCAGTGGCCGTGAGCCACCTGCAAGGCTTCCAGGGTGTGGCGATATTTGCGTTTCGGATTGCCACTATCCGAAATCAGCGCCTGCTGTGGCCCGCCCAACACACAATTTTTCATGGAGCCGGTGTTCGGGCAGTGCACGGTAATTTCGCTGCCATCGGCGCGAACCACATCTGCCATAAACCGTTTGTAGCGCCGCAATAGCGTTACGGTTTCCAGCGGGGGATCAAACTTCACAGGGACTCCAGATACTGTTCCAGCCGACGCAATGCCTCTGTTAGCCGCGCCTCGCTGCAAGTGTAGGCCAACCGCACAAAATGCCGGTGATCATGACCTTGACCAAAATCCAACCCAGGGGTCATAGCCACCTTGGCCTTTTCCAGCAGGTTCGCACAGAAAGCAAAACTGTCGTCGGTGTAATCACTCACATCCACGTACACATAGAAAGCACCATCCGCCCGCGACACCACCGGCAATTTCAAATGTGCCAAACCATTGAGTAGACACTGGCGGCGGCGCGCCAATAATTGATGTCGTTGCTCCAAAATGGTCAGGGTCGGTTCCTGCAGTGCAGCCAACGCCCCATACTGGGCCGGTGTAGATGGTGCAAGAAACAGGTTCTGAGCCAGCCGCTCAATGGCCGGCACCAGCGGCTCCGGGGCCACCAACCAACCTAACCGCCAGCCCGTCATGCAGAAATATTTGCTGAAACTATTGATCACCAACACAGGAGCCGAACCAGCCAGCACCGATGACGCTGGCTGGGTGTAACATAGACCCTGGTAGATTTCGTCCACCAACAAAATGCCGCCTTTTTCTTGCGCGCCCTGCGCCAGCTGCTGCAAAACCTCCGCCGGCACCATATTGCCGGTGGGATTATCAGGGCTAGCCACCATGGCCACTCGAGTATTGGCTTGCCACTGCGCCATAAACGCTTCGGAGTCCACATTGAAATGGTTGCCGGCCTGCAGTACCACCGGCTGCGGTTCGCCACCCACCAGGCGCACGAACTGTCGGTTACAGGGGTAACCAGGATCGGTCAGCAGCACGCCGTCCCCCGGATTGAGCAATGCCGCCAGCGCCAACTGTAGAGCCCCCGACGCCCCTGGCGTCACGACCACCTGCGCCGGGCTGACTTGAGCCCCAAAGCGCTTCCGGTAATCGTCCGCAATCGCCTCACGCAGGGCCGGCAGGCCAGCGGCAGGGGTATAGCCGGTGCACCCGTGCGTTACCGCGTCCTGAATGGCTGCCAGCACCGGCTCAGGGGTAGTGAAATCCGGCTCCCCCACTTCCAAGTGAATCACGTCATGTCCTTGAGCCGACAGTGCTTGTGCCCGCTCCAGCAAGGCCATCACATGAAAAGGCGGAACGCGCCGAGCAAATTCAGACAGGCTCGGTGTCATAGTCATACTCCCTGAAAATACGTGACTAACGGTGCCCGATAGCAACACCCTGATACGGCACAACAGGGCAAAAACACAGGAAAGAGGGCTCTGTGACAAGATTCCTCTTTCCTGTTGCGCCCGCATAGCTATAATCGGCTAGATTTTCACCAGCGACGGCTTGAAAATGTTCAGTGGCCCGCAGATTGGTGGCAACCCTTACCCTGACGGGGTAAGGTCGAAGATTACATTATGATCGGCCTTGACGATATCAGGCTGGCACCCAAGGATTGCGGGTTACCGATAGAGAGTCGCGAAGATGCTAAGGGAGTTAATTAAAATGGCCACCGGCAAGAAAAAAGCTTCCTCAAAGGCGGCTAAAAAACAAACCCCCGACTCTGCTTCCAGCAGCAAGAACCCCCCTGCATCGGTAAAAACGGCAAATAAGAAGACCCCAGCCAAAAAAGTGGCTGCGAAGAAGGCGACTGCAAAAAAGGCAACCGCTAAAGCCGCAACCAAGCCCGCTGCAAAAAAAGCCGCTGCGAAGAAACCTTCCACCACAAAAACGGCGAGTAAGGCAGTCGCAACTTCTAAGAAAGCCACGACTACCTCACCCGTAAAAGCCCCGGCAGCCAAACGCCAGGCCAAGGCCAAACCGGCCTCCAAGGCCGCCGCAAAAAAGGCCTCCACCAACAAGACAACCCTCGCGACACCGAGAACAAAATTACCCGCATCAGGCAAGGCTACCGCAGCCGCTCGATCTGCTGCTGCGAAAGCCACCGCACACGCGGGTTCTGCACGAACAGCAGCTGCCGGCAAAAAGACTTCGCCGAGCCGCTCCCCCTCTTCTGCTCAGGTAAATTCGAAAGTGAAAAAGAAAACCTCTAGTTCCTCTGCATCACAGGCCCAGGTTCACGGCTTCACGCCTTACCAACCCGGCCCTGATGAGGAATATATGAATGAAAAGCAACGCGAACACTTCCGCAACATCTTGCTGGCCTGGCGCCAGGAACTAATGGAGGAAGCGGACCGCACCATGCATCATCTGCAGGACGAGCAAGCCAACCTGCCCGACCCGGCCGATCGCGCCACGCAGGAAGAAGAATTTGCCCTGGAACTGCGCACCCGTGACCGCGAACGAAAACTGCTTAAGAAAATCGAGAAGACCCTCGATCTGGTTGACAAGGACGACTATGGCTTCTGTGAAGCATGTGGCGTAGAAATCGGTATTCGCCGCTTGGAAGCTCGCCCCACCGCAGAGTTGTGTATCGATTGCAAAGAACTGGCCGAAATCAAAGAACGGCAAGTGGCGGGATAAACCCTCAAGCTCCAAGCGACCACGCGTTATGACTTTCAAGATGAGTCAACTAGGGCCGCGCCCCAACTTGGGATGCGGCTTCCTCGTTTTCAGTCGCTGATGTTTTACTTATAGCTCGTAGCTTGAGGCTACCATGTCGTACCGAGGACGTTTCGCCCCAACCCCCTCTGGCCCACTGCACTTCGGTTCACTGGTAGCCGCACTGGCCAGCTGGCTAGAGGCCCGCTCCTGTGGCGGGACATGGCTGGTGCGCATTGATGATTTGGATCCACCGCGGGAAGTGCCCGGCGCAGCTGATCGAATTTTGAGGCAGTTGGAAGCATTCGGCCTACACTGGGACGAGACCGTTCGTTACCAGAGCCAACGCAGCGATGCCTACCAGGCGGCGGTGACACAATTGGTCGACAGCGGCCATGCCTTTCATTGCCGTCTGACTCGCAAAGAGCTAGCCAGCCTGAACCATTGCCACCCCGGCATCAGCGCCGCTGTGGCCGCTGATGCCGATACTGCCGTACGCCTGCATGTCCCAGACCGCCAACTTTGTTACTCAGATAACATTCAAGGGCACGTCTGCAATAACCTCCACCGTGATGGTGGTGCCTTTGTAATCCGCCGTCGCGATGGCCTGTTTGGCTACCAGCTCGCCTGTGCACTGGACGATGCCGATGAGGCGATTACTCATGTATTACGTGGTGCCGATCTACTTGGCTCAACCCTGCGCCAGCGCTGGCTATTGGAATGTCTTAAACGCCCTATACCCGACTATGCGCATTTGCCAGTGGTCTCCAGCGGTCGCAATGTAAAACTTTCCAAATCTGCAGGCAGTAACGCTCTGGATCCTAATCGGGCCAACCAGCTACTCTCCGCCGCCTTGAGCTGCATGGGCCTGCAACCACCAGCTGATTTGCAAAGCACAAGCCCCGCAGCCTTACTCGCGTGGGCGACAACCCATTACCCTGAACACCAGTGGCCTCCCGGCCACCAACAGCCGTTACCCGACGGGCTCAACGTTGAAGATACCGTTGAGCCCCCTCCGCAGCCAACATAGCCCTTGCCATAAATCGCTGGGGCTGCCTTACAACGCATTCGACTAACCCCGCGTTTCAACTTTCAATCCAAGACGTTCAACCCAGTCCTGCTTTTACACACCTCACCCCCTGACGTATGCTCTTGCACCAGAGGGCCTTAACCACCTATGTATACTGATCGCCTGCTTATTATTTTTATTCTCGGCACCTACCTGCTATCTCCAGCCATCATTGAATGGTGGAGCGAAGGTGGGCGTGCTTGGTATCGCCCCTACCTAATCTGGCTAGGCCTTATTGCCTTGAGTTACTGGATTGCCAAGATTAAGGATGCCGATGGTCTATAGCGTTAGCGACCTCATCCTGATCGCCTGTGGCTACCTTTTTTTCCTTTTTATGGTGGCCTGGATCACCGAGCGCGGCTGGTTACCAGCAAGGTTGGTCCGTCATCCCGCCGTGTACGTTTTTTCTCTGGGCGTATACGCCAGCGCTTGGGCGGTATATGGATCGGTGGGCTATGCTTACCAATACGGCTATAACTTTCTCTCCTACTTTCTCGGCATCTCCGGGATCTTTCTGCTCGCCCCCATATTGCTGGCACCGATACTACGCCTCACGGCCACTTACCAGCTAAGCTCGCTGGCAGACTTGTTTTCCTTCCGCTATCGCAGTCGCCTAGCCGGTGCCACAACTACCGTTATCATGTTGATCGGCGTTTTACCTCTGCTGGCTCTACAACTCAAAGCTGTGGCGGAGTCTATTCAGATCCTCAGCGACACGTCTGATCCCCGTGATCTAGCCGCCGGCTTCTGCTTTATGATGGTGATCTTTGCCATTCTATTCGGCGCCCGCCACGCTACTGCCAGAGAAAAACACGAAGGGCTAGTCGTCGCCATCGCCATGGAATCGCTGATTAAATTGTTAGCCTTTGGCGCAGTTGCATTACTGGGGTTATACGGCGTGTTTGACGGGCCGGAAAGCCTCGGCAACTGGCTGGACGAGCACCCTGAAATGCTGGCCCGGCTCTATTATCCCCTGCAGGATGGTAGTTGGCATTCCATGATCATGGCGTTTTTCGTCTCCGCCGTCGTGCTGCCACACATGTTTTACATGGCGTTCACCGAAAACTTGAATCCCCGGGCTCTGATCACCGCAAGCTGGGCGCTGCCGTTAATGTTTCTAATCATGGCCCTATGTGTACCTGTAATTCTATGGGCCGCCGCCGCCAGCAATGCCCCCACCTCCCCAGATTACTATGCGCTGGGTATTGGCATGGTGACCGGCGGGCATGGAGCCATTCTCGGTTATATTGCTGGCTTGGCCGGCGCCAGCGGCATGCTGATTGTGGCCACCCTAGCCTTGTCTGGGATGTGCCTGAACCACTTGGTACTGCCGGTCAGCCCGTTGCATCGGGGTCAAAACCTATACCGAAACTTGTTGTGGACCCGGCGCATTCTGATCGCCGCCATTCTCGCCCTAGCCTATCTGTTCTATCGTTTCACCGGCACCGAGCACACCTTGGTTGAGCTGGGCGTGCTGTCGTTCGTTGCCACCCTGCAGTTTGTCCCCGGACTGATCGGTGCTCTGTTCTGGCCTTCGGGCAACCGCAACGGTTTATTTGCCGGTCTCGTTCTTGGCTTCCTGCTATGGCTACTGTTATTGCTGCTGCCCATCACCTACCCACAATGGCAATTTCAAGGGCTCATGGAATTGCTCGGCATGCGCTTCCAAACCGGCGCCAACCAATGGCACCACGTGGCCATTGTTTCGGTCACCGCCAACACATTGCTGTACGCCATCATCTCCATTGTTACCCCGATGTCGCAGGCAGAGCAAAACGCCGCCCAAGCCTGTGCTGTGGGTAGCTTACGCCGCCCCTACCGATGGGAACTGAAAACCAAAAGCGTAGACAACTTCATTGAAGCGCTGACCCAACCGCTGGGTCCGATCACCGCCACACGTGAAGTAGAAATGGCGCTGCGCGACCTGCGCCTGCCGCGCACAGAAACACGCCCCTACGCCTTACGGCGGCTGCGCGATCAGCTAGAAACCAACCTTTCCGGCCTGCTAGGACCATCAGTATCGCACCAGTTGATGGACGACCATTTACCTTACCTGCCCGAAGAGCAGCAACGCTCCAGCGAAGATATCCAGTTTATTGAGTCACGCTTGGAGCAATACCGTGATCGACTCTCCGGGCTAGCGGCAGAGTTAGACAGCCTGCGTCGCTTCCATCGCCAAACACTACTCGAGCTGCCCATGGGGGTTATCTCGCTGGGCGCGGACCGGGAGATCATCGGCTGGAACCGGGCTATGGAAGAATTAACGGGGATTACTGCCGCCGGCACTATCGGCTCCCGATTAGCGGACCTAGCTTCACCGTGGGGCGAATTCCTGACCCAGTTCAGCCGTGATGACAACCCGCACCAACCGCAGCAATCTTTGGAGGTGGACCGACAGACCCGCTGGCTAAGCCTCCATAAATCCGAAGTCCTTGGCACCGGCACCTCGGAACAAGCCGGCGGCCAGGTGGTGGTAATTGAGGACATTACCGAGCTGCGCCAAATGGAAGCCCATCTGACTCATAATGAACGGCTTGCCTCTATCGGCCGACTAGCCGCCGGTATCGCCCACGAAATTGGCAACCCGGTTACCGCCATCGCCTGCCTCGCCCAGAATTTAGACAGTGAAACCGACGCCGAAGAACAACTGGAATCGAGCCAGCAAATCCTTGAACAAACCCGCCGCATTACCCGTATCGTGGAATCACTGGTCACCTTTAGCCATTCAGGGGGCATCAGGCACAGCCAGCATGTGCCAGTAAATATCCGCGACACCGTGGATGAAGCCGTATCTCTGTTACTGCTGGATCCAGACCACCGCCAGCAACCCTTCGACAACCGAAGTAAACCCGAACACTGGGTTCAAGGCGACCCTCAGCGCCTACTACAGGTATTCATCAATCTGCTGGGTAACGCCGCCGACGCCAGTATTGATAAACAACCGGTAGTCATTCTCAGCAACGCCACCGATCAAGCAGTGAATGTGATTGTGGAAGATCAAGGCCACGGCATTCCTGAAGAATTGCGCGACGCTCTATTTGAGCCTTTTGTTACCAGTAAGCCCCCTGGTCGCGGAACAGGCCTTGGGTTGGCACTGGTTTACAGTATTATCAAAGAGCACTTGGGCTCGATTCAGGTGGAAAGCCCTGTTGCTGAACAGGGCGGCACACGGTTTATTATTCAACTACCCATGCACACTCCTACCGACGGGGCGTAATACGCCGTTGAAAGACAGGACAGGATCAAGCCATTCATGAGTCACATTCTGATTGTTGAAGATGAGCCCGTTATTCGCGGCGCTCTGCGCAAGCTGCTGGTACGCCATGAACACTCGGTAGAAGAAGCGGAATCCGTTGAGCAAGCCCTCGAGAACAACCTCAATCAGTTCGACCTGATCATCAGCGACCTGCGCCTACCCGGTGAACCCGGCACCAATCTGATCGAGGCGGCTGGCAATACGCCAGTGCTGATCATGACTAGCTATGCCAGCCTACGCTCTGCGGTGGACGCCATGCGACTGGGCGCAGTGGATTACATTCCCAAGCCCTTTGACCACGATGAAATGCTACTCGCCGTGGACCGGGTGCTGAAAGAGGGTCGGCTAAACCGGGGCAACCGTGCCTTACGGCGCGATTTGGAGCGCAGTTTTCCTGTCCGCAATATGGTCGGAGACAGCCCCGCTATGCAGGAACTCAAGCACCGCATCAGCCGTGTGGCGCCCACCAACACACCGGTTCTGATTATGGGCGAGGCAGGCACAGGCAAAGAGCTCACCGCCCGCGCTTTGCACGAACACAGCAAACGAATCAACGGGCCTCTCGTATCAATACAGTGCGCAGCACTGCCCAAGAACCTGCAACTCACCGAACTCTTCGGCGATGATGAACAGCCCGGGCGAATCGAAGAGGCGGATGGGGGAACCTTGTTTCTTGATGAAGTAGGAGAGCTCGCCAGCGATGTGCAAAGCCGCCTGTTGACCTTGTTAACCCATCATGAAATTCACCGGCAAGGGTCTCTGTCCCCCCGCCGTGTCGACGTGCGCATTCTTGCCAGTAACCAACTGGATTTACCCAACCGAATTACTGACGGCAGCTTCCGTCAAGACCTTTATTACCGACTCAACGTCATGGAACTGACCCTTCCTCCGCTCAGAGACCGACACGAAGACCTAGAGCCTCTAGCTAACGCACTGCTGGCAAGGGGCAGTGAGAAACTCAACCGCCCAAACCTACATTTTACGCCACAAGCCTTGGGAGCCATGCACAGCTACAGCTGGCCCGGCAATGTACGTGAACTGGAAAATGTTATCGAGAGAGCCATTATTCTCACCGAAGAAGACGGTATCGGTCCTGCTCAATTGGGTCTAAACCCTAGCCGCCCCCCCCAACGAGTCAGCCGAGCAAGTCTAGACCCCAGCGAAGACCTGTCTCTGGAGGACTATTTCACCCGTTTCGTGATGGAAAATCAGGACAGCATGACCGAAACCGAGTTAGCTCAGAAATTGGGCATAAGCCGGAAAAGCCTATGGGAACGACGCCAACGGCTGGGAATACCGCGCAAGAAGTCCAGTATTCGACGCTAAACCAACCCGAGCTGACCACAAAGCCCAACTCGCCAATTATTAATGGTTAATCCAGAAAAACCTTAATTTAAGACACGAAAAAAGAAATAGGATCAGAAACACGCCCCCAAAGCACCTCAAGTGTTACCGCCCTACACAAGCAGGTAACACAAACGTTACCTGACCCTGACCGCATTTAAGATTGGTTCCCAGTAAAAATGTAAGGCCATGATTTTAATCATTTTTTCGATCAGTTGCATTACCAGGGGGGGACGGGCACTATGAATTCCACGCCAGCAAACAACAACAACAAGGGCGTTAAGGCTTAAACAATAACAACAAGAAAGAAGAACAATAATTTCACGAGCCGATGCAGCGCAGCTGCAACTGATGATTGCAGCAAAAGGCAGAAAACAACACAAACAATAATAATAAACAGAATCAGCGCAAAATATGGGAGTCACAACTTCGGTTGTGGCTCCTTTTTGCTTTCAGGTCTGCGCTCACTCGCCGCCGGCTTGGCCTACTACACCAAAGACATCTCAACTGGCGAAAAAAAGTGCTACTATCTCCGCCTTATTGCTTAATTTAAAGGCCGAATTTTTCGCATGCCCTGCAAGCTTCTCAAACATATGACACGCTGGTTTACTCCAAGTTCCGCAGATTCTGCCGGCCCGCTGGAACCCCGCGTCATTCCTCGCGATCAACATCCCATTTCCCGCCAGCAAGTTTCCCGCGCCGCCCTTAATGTGCTCTACGGGTTACACAAGGGAGGATTTGAGGCTTATCTGGTCGGGGGCTGCCTGCGCGACATCCTCTGCGGTCGCGAACCCAAGGATTTTGACGTTTCCACCAATGCCACCCCGGAACAGGTACAGCGCCTTTTCAAGCGCAGCCGCATTATTGGTCGACGCTTTCAAATCGTTCATGTTCGCTTTGGTCGCGAAGTCATTGAAGTCTCCACATTTCGAGCCAAGGCCAGTGACGACAACCAGGACCGAAATAAGCACCATGCTCATGAAGAAACCGGCATGGTACTGCGCGATAACACCTGGGGCAGCATAGAAGAAGACGCCCTGCGTCGCGATTTCACCATCAACGCCCTGTACTACAATATTGCTGATTTTTCCCTGCATGATTTTGTCGGCAGCATGGAAGATATTGACCAGGAAACAATCCGCCTGATTGGTGACCCGGAGCAACGCTTTCGCGAAGACCCTGTACGTATGCTGCGCGCGGCCCGTTTCGCCGCCAAACTGGGCTTCGAAATAGAAAAAAGTACCGCCAGTCGCATCCCAGATATGGCTGAATTATTGCTGCAGGTACCTTCCGCACGTCTATTTGACGAGGTACTCAAACTCTTCCTCAGCGGCCACGCCCGAGCATCGTATGAACAGCTACAAGAACTGGGCCTGTTCCGCTTCCTATTTCCGGAAACCCAGCAAGCACTGGAAGGAGACCAAGGCAAGACGTGGGAGGCCATGCTACTGGCCGCTATGGACAACACCGACCGCCGTCTGCTGATGGATAAGCCCGTTACTCCCGCTTTTATCTATGCAGTATTATTGTGGCCGGTGATCCAGCAGCGTCTTACCGGTTACTTGTCTAGTGGCCTACCCCCGGCACAGGCACTACACAAGTCCGCCACCAGGGCCCTCAACCTGCAAATCAAGCACACCGCTATCCCCCGTCGTTTCTCCACCGTGATGCGAGAAATGTGGGAGCTACAGCTGCGGCTGGACAAACGTGCCGGCCGGCGTGCTGATGCGATGATGGAGCACCCTCGTTTCCGGGCCGCCTACGATTTCCTATTATTGCGCGAGCAATGCGGTGAAATTGAACCAGGATTAGGCGACTGGTGGACCCGCTACCAGGAAGAAGATGAGAGCGGTCGCCGGGAAATGATCAGCGAACTAGGCAACCGCGGAGGCGGCAACAACAAACGTCGTCGCCGCCGGCGCCGGCCAAAGCCTGCTGCAGATAATTGATGCAAGCGTTTATTGGGCTTGGAAGCAACCTGGATCAGCCGGCACAACGGCTGACCAGCGCCTTGCTGGCCATGGCACACCTGCCTGGCCTTACCTTGCAACACCATTCCCGCCTGTATACTAGCGCCCCCATTGGCCCGCAGGACCAACCCGATTACGTCAACGCTGTCGCCGAAGTGCAAAGCTCATTAACGCCACATGCCTTGCTCAATAGCCTGCAGGCCTTAGAACTGGCCGCCGGCCGTCAACGCTTGCGTCATTGGGGGGAGCGAACCCTCGACCTAGATATTCTATTACTCGGTGATCAACGCATTGACACCGTCGACCTTCAGGTCCCCCATCCGCAAATGACCCAACGCGCTTTTGTGCTTCACCCGCTACTGGAAATCGCACCTCACTGCATCTTGCCCGATGGCACCGCTCTGAGTAGTTTCCTCGATCAGGTAACCGAACAAACGCTTTCACCGCTATCAGAACTGGATCGCGATGCACTCATCGACTGAATTAACCTTAACTGAACGAATTGAACAGCGCCGGCAAGCAGGCACCCTGCCTCGCTTTATCGCTGTGGAAGGCCCCATTGGGGCAGGGAAAACCAGCCTGGCCAAGCGGCTGGCCATGACCTTTGGCTATGATTTGTTACTAGAGCAAGCCGACGACAACCCCTTTCTGACCCGCTTCTATCAGGACCCGACCCGCTACGCGCTGCAGACCGAACTTTTCTTCTTGTTTCAGCGGGCGGACCAGCTGCGTCAGGTCCAGCAACAGGATCTATTTGCCGGCCCTCGGATTGCGGACTTTCTGATCGACAAAAACCGGCTGTTTGCTCAGGTCACTCTCGATGAAGATGAATTTCAGCTGTATAGCAATGTAGATGACCATCTAACGGTGGACGCTCCCCGCCCGGATCTAGTGATTTACTTGCAAGCCCCCTCTCAGGTGCTGCGCCAACGTATCGGCCACCGGGGCAACAATTTCGAGCAGGGTATTGCCAGCGATTATCTGGATAAACTCAGTAACGCTTATACCGAATTCTTCCATTTTTACGACCGCGCCCCGCTGCTCATCGTCAACGCAGCGGAGATAGACCTGGTCAACCATGATCGAGACTATCAGCAGCTGATCAGCGAGTTACTGGACATCCGCTCCGGTCGCCACTATTTTAACCCCCGGCCACTGGTAGGCTGAAAAACTAGCTTCGAGCTACAGGCTTCAAGCTACAACGCGACATGGCCCTGTGCGTACTATAGCCGGGAAGCCCAAAGGACGTTTGCGCGTGGGCATATTGCTCCGAAGCCTGACAGACTTGACCGTGTTGTAGCTTGAAGCCTGTAGCTCGTCCCTGAATTTCCCTGGGAGGTATCCCATGTCCATTACCATTCGAACCCTGCAAAAGCGCAAACAGGACGGTGGCAAATTTTCCGTGCTAACCGCTTACGACGCCTGTTTTTCCCGACTCATTTCCGAGGCTGGCGTAGAAGCGATTCTGGTCGGCGACTCCCTAGGCAATGTTATCCAGGGCCAGACCAGCACTGTACCGGTGACACTGGAGCAAATGGTCTATCACACCCAATGCGTGGCCCGGGGCAATCAAGGCAGTTTGATCATTGCCGACATCCCGTTTATGGGGGCTGCCACCCTGGAGCGCACGCTGAACGCTGCCACCGCGCTGATGCAAGCCGGCGCCAACATGGTAAAACTAGAAGGCAGCGCCTGGCTGGCTGAAGCCATCGAGGTTCTCAACCGTAACGGCGTTCCGGTCTGCGCGCATATGGGCCTGACCCCGCAAGCGGTGAACTCATTGGGCGGCTACCGGGTGCAAGGTAAGGATGACGACGGTGCCGCAGAGCTGCTCAACGCCGCCAAGATTCTCGATCAAGCAGGCACAGCCCTGTTTGTTCTGGAATGCGTACCGCGAGCGCTGAGCGCAGAGATCACCCGTGAAGTTGCGGCACCGGTCATCGGTATCGGGGCCGCCCCGGAATGCGATGGCCAGGTGCTGGTGATGCATGACATGCTCGGCATCAGCCCCGGCAAACCTGCCCGTTTCGTCCGTAACTTTATGGCCGAGACTGGCGATATGCGCGCAGCGTTCAAGGCCTATGACGACGCGGTGAAAGACGGCAGTTTCCCGGCCGACGAACATTGTTTTTAAAATAGCGACAAGCTATAGCGCGAATCAAGGCACGACATACGAAAGCGCGTCGATGATCAGGGTAAACCCAGCTGAGGATGGGCTGGGCCCTGGCCGGTTGGCATAGTATCTTCCACGTTGTGTAGCTTCTTATACCCTGAGGTTCCTAATGCAAACCGCTCATTCCGTCGCCCAGGTGCGCGAACATGTGCGCGGCTGGCACCGCAAAGGCCAGTCCGTAGGCTTTGTCCCCACTATGGGCAACCTGCACGATGGCCATATCAGCCTGGTTCGAGAAGCCCGAACCCGCTGTGATGTGGTCGTGGTATCGATTTTTGTCAATCCCACCCAGTTCGGGCCTAACGAAGATTTCGACCGCTACCCGCGCACCCTGGATGCGGACGCCGCGGCTCTAGTCGAGGCCGGTGCAGATCTACTGTTCGCTCCGTCAGTGGAGGAGATGTATCCGCTAGGTCAAAACCAGACCTGGGTGGACGTAGATCAGCTGGGCGACCATCTGTGCGGCGCCAGTCGCGAAGGGCACTTCAGAGGTGTCACAACGGTAGTTTCCAAGCTCCTCAACATCGTGCAACCAGACGTGGCCATCTTCGGTGAAAAGGACTTCCAGCAACTAGCTATTCTGCGCCGCATGTGTGAAGAACTGCTGTTCCCAGTGAAGATTGTCGGTGCTGCCACCAGTCGCGAAACCGACGGACTGGCACGCAGCTCCCGCAACGGCTTTCTGAGCGAAAGTGAGCGCACACTCGCGCCCCAGCTCTATGCTCACCTGCAACAGGTAAAAACGGAGATTATCGGCGGAGAACGAAATTATCGCGCGCTGGAAAGCCGGACTAGCCAATCACTGAATAGCACTGGATTCAGCGTTGACTATATCACCATCGCCAACGCCAGAACCCTTGCTCCGGCTGGGCCAGACGACACTGACCTAATCGTCGCGGTAGCTGCTAAACTGGGGTCAACACGATTGATCGACAATATATCGTTGGCCGTTGTGCGTGACCGGTGATTCATGCATACTTCCGGCCCCTTGAAGTGCCTGCATGCCATATAATATGGCGTATACAGCAGGCTTCGGGTCGCTTGAGAGGTAACCAACATGCAGTGCACCATGCTGAAAGCAAAACTCCATCAGGCTCGTGTCACCCACGCGGAACTTGAATACGAAGGCTCCTGCGCCATTGATGGTGATCTGATGGACATGGCGGGTATCCTGGAATACGAACAGATCCAGATCTATAACATCGATAACGGTGAGCGTTTCGAAACCTACGCAATCCGCGGCGAAGCCGGGTCCAAAATCATCTCCGTCAACGGTGCTGCAGCCCATAAGGCCCAGCCTGGCGATCGCGTAATTATTTGTGCCTACGCCAACTACACTAGCGCGGAGCTAATCAACTTCAAACCCAGCCTGATTTACATGGCTGAGGGCAATGAAGTGAAGGGCACCAGCAATGCCATTCCGGTTCAGGTTGCCTGATCCCGGGGTTCGCATGAAGAATTATTGAAACGCCGGCCCAACCGGCGTTTTTTTTTGCCACTTCCTGCCTTCGCTTAAGGACGTGCAAGCCTAAGAGAAAGGGCGTCGATGCCCAACTCCACTTTTACCCGCTCGTTTTTTATCTTTTTAACTGCCGACCTTCTTCTGCACTTGAGCATTGGCCTTCAAGTAACGCTTTGTTTACTCTTGGCATACCATGTCTACCCCCCGCTAGCACCTTTATAAGACCATGGTGGAATACACCCGAGCTAGCGCAACGATAATAATGATGAAAACTGGCTGGCAGTATCCCAAGGAGGCCCCAATGTCCCAAGTACATATTCACCCTGTTCCCGCCGACTATAAAAAGCAAACACTGATGGATCGCGAGACTTACGATCGCTGGTACAGCCAATCCATTAATGATCCGGGCACCTTCTGGGCCGAGCGCGCAGAACAGCTTCTGGACTGGAAAACTCCGTGGGACACGGTAAGCGAATGGGACTTTAACGAAGGCCGGGCCGCTTGGTTCAAAGGCGCCACCCTCAACGCCTGTTACAATTGTGTCGACCGCCACCTGCCGGAACGGGCCAACCAGACCGCCATTATCTGGGAGGGCGACGAGCCAGATCAGGACAAACACATAAGCTATCAACAGCTGTTCGAGGAAGTGAGCAAGTTCGGCAATGTGCTCAAGAATCGAGGTGTTAAGAAAGGCGATCGCGTTGTCATCTATATGCCGATGATTCCGGAAGCGGCCTACGCCATGCTGGCCTGCGCTCGCATTGGCGCCATCCACTCTGTTGTCTTTGGCGGTTTCTCGCCGGAAGCTCTGAAAGACCGCATTCTCAATGCTGAGGCTTGCGCTCTGATTACCGCCGACGAAGGGGTACGCGGTGGCAAAACCATCCCGCTGAAAGTAAATGCAGACAAGGCCCTAGACGGTATCGACTGTGTTCACACCTGCCTGACCGTAAAGCGCACCGGCGGAGATGTGGATTGGCAAGCACCGCGAGATGTCTGGTACCACGAGGCCATGGCGGATGCGTCCAGCGATTGCGAACCGGAGTGGGTCGAGGCTGAAGACCCATTATTCACCCTCTACACCTCTGGCTCCACCGGCAAACCCAAAGGGGTTGTCCACACCACCGCCGGCTATTTGCTCAACACTGCTCTAACCCATAAATACGTGTTCGACTATCAGGACGGGGACATCTACTGGTGCACCGCCGATGTGGGCTGGATCACTGGACACAGCTACATTGTTTACGGCCCGCTGGCTAACGGCGCCACCACGCTGATGTTCGAAGGCGTGCCCACCTACCCGGACGCCTCACGCTGCTGGCAGGTAGTCGACAAGCACAAGGTAAACATTTTCTACACCGCGCCTACCGCTATTCGCGCCCTCATGGGGCTGGGCGATGCCCCTGTGGAACAAACCTCCCGCGCCAGCCTGAAGCTGCTGGGCACCGTGGGCGAACCCATCAACCCGGAAGCCTGGGAGTGGTATTACAGGGTAGTCGGTGACAGCCGCTGCCCGATTGTAGACACCTGGTGGCAAACTGAAACCGGCGCCATCATGATTGCGCCGCTACCCGGCGCAGTGGACCTGAAAGCCGGGTCTGCCACTCTGCCCATGTTCGGGGTGCAACCCGGCCTAATGGACCCTGACGGTAACGAACTGGACGGTGCCGCCTCCGGCAACCTAGTGCTCAAGGCCAGTTGGCCTAGCCAAATTCGCACCGTCTATGGCGATCACCAACGCCTAATCGATACCTACTTCAGTGCCTACAAGGGCTGCTACTTCACTGGCGACGGCGCCCGCCGCGATGAAGATGGCTACTACTGGATTACTGGCCGGGTGGATGACGTGCTCAACGTGTCTGGCCACCGCCTAGGCACAGCTGAAATCGAATCCGCTCTAGTACTACACCCCAGCATCTCTGAAGCGGCCGTGGTGGGCTACCAGCATGACGTAAAAGGGCAAGGGATCTATGCCTACGTATCGTTAATGGCCGGCAAGGAAGGCAGCGAAGAACTGGTCAAGGCTCTCCGCGACCTAGTGACACAGGAAATTGGGCCCATCGCCAAGCCCGACCTGATTCACTTTGCACCGGGCCTGCCGAAAACCCGCTCTGGCAAAATCATGCGCCGTATTTTACGCAAAATCGCCGCGGATGAACTGGATAGCCTGGGCGACACCTCCACCTTAGCTGATCCCAGCGTGGTTGATCAGCTCATCGATAACCGCCAAAACAAGTAAGCCGCAACAGGAAACGGCGCAATTTCTGCGCCGTTTTCATTCCCACTGTGACTAATTGATGACCTACCGCTTCTCTGCATTTTCCATTGCGGGCACCCTAGGCGACTATTTGATATTCGTTGTTTGGGGCACTCACGTTGCTGCGTATAGCTTCAAACACACACTGCCATGCCTCTACGTCTTCAGGGTTCGCTGCCGAGCCTGGCAACGTTGGCACCTAGAACCCTAGCGCAGGCTTTGCCGCTTCCGTCAACTATCGCAAATAGCAGCGACTATCATTCGAATCAGCGTAGTTCGGATGCCACCAAAGGCAGGCATTTCTCAAGTGGAGATTGAGGGCGTGCTGCTCACCAAGACCCTTTGGCCTCTGCGCCCCCCTCCCGCCGTCTGTAGCGCCAAATCACAACCATAGATAACCGGCAAACCAAGCAAGCACCCAGCATAAAAAAAGGCCGGCAAATGCCGACCCTTTTTTGAAACCACAAGGCAGAAATTAATCTTCCTTAGCTTCCTTCATCGACAGTTTGATACGGCCACGCTGGTCCACATCAAGGACTTTCACCTTAATGATCTCACCTTCGTTCACGTAATCAGTCACTTTCTCAACACGCTCTTCAGCGATCTGGGAGATGTGCAGCAGGCCTTCAGTGCCGGGCATGATCGCCACGAACGCACCGAAATCAACAACCCGCGTTACCTTGCCTTCGTAGATTGCACCCACTTCAGCTTCCGCGGTAATCTCTTCTACGCGACGGACCGCTTCATCGGCTTTTTCACGGGTTTCACCGTAGATCTTCACGCTACCATCGTCTTCAATGTCAATGGTACAACCCGTTTCCTCGGTGAGGGCACGAATAGTCGCGCCGCCTTTACCGATCACATCACGGATCTTGTCCGGGTTGATCTTCAAAGTCAGCAGAGTCGGCGCGTTGTCAGATACCTCAGAGCGCGACTCGGCAATCGCCTTATTCATCTCACCCAGGATATGCAGACGACCGGCATTTGCCTGGTTCAGCGCTTTCTCCATGATCTCTTCGGTAATGCCTTCGATCTTGATGTCCATCTGCAAAGCAGTCACACCACGGGCGGTACCAGCCACCTTGAAGTCCATGTCGCCAAGGTGATCTTCATCACCCAGAATATCGGACAGCACTGCATAACGGCCGTCTTCTTCCTTCACCAGGCCCATGGCAATACCGGCCACCGGCGCGGTCAACGGCACACCAGCGTCCATCAACGCCATGGAAGTGCCACACACGGACGCCATGGAAGAAGAACCGTTGGACTCAGTGATCTCAGAGACCACACGAATCGTGTAAGGGAAGTCCTGCACGCTAGGCACAACGGCTTCCACACCACGGCGGGCCAGGCGACCGTGACCGATTTCACGACGCTTGGGAGAGCCGATGAAGCCCGTCTCACCCACACAGTATGGAGGGAAGTTGTACTGCAGCATGAAGTGGTCCTGGTGGGACCCTTCCAGCGCGTCGATGAACTGCGCATCGCGCATACCACCCAATGTGGCAGTGACGATCGCCTGGGTCTCACCACGGGTGAATAACGCAGAGCCATGAGTTTTCGCCAAAGTGCCCACTTGGCAATCAATAGCACGCACCGCATCCAAAGCACGACCATCAATACGCGGCTTGCCGGATACCACGGCTTCACGCACCACGCTCTTTTCGATCTTGCCGAACAGGTCTTTCACTTCGTCGGCTTCCGGCGCACCGTCTTCACCGGTGGCAAACTCAGCCACACAAGCATCACGCAGCTCGCCCACTTTGGCGTAACGGGCCATCTTCTCGGTAATGGTGTAAGCCTCGCCCAACGCCGCCGCGAACTTATCTTTGATCGCCGCTTTCAGGGTCTCGTTCTGCTCAGCCGGTTTCCAGTCCCACGTTTCAGTGCCCACTTCGGCAGCGAACTCCTTGATGCCCTGGATCAGCGGCTGCATTTCCATATGGCCGAACAATACCGCGCCCAGCATTTGGTCTTCAGACAGCTCCTGCGCTTCGGATTCCACCATCAATACAGCAGGTTCGGTACCTGCAACAACTAAGTCCAGTGCAGACTCAGCCAACTCGGAATAGCTAGGGTTGAGGATGTACATTCCATCCTTGTAGCCCACCCGTGCAGCACCAATCGGGCCACTAAAAGGAATTCCGGAAATAGATAAGGCAGCGGACGTACCGATCAAGGCTGCAATATCCGGATCGCGGTTTTTGTCGGAAGACATCACCGTAGCCACAACCTGCACTTCATTCATGAAGCCCTTTGGGAACAGCGGGCGAATCGGGCGGTCGATGAGTCGGCAGGTCAGCGTTTCTTTTTCGCTAGGACGACCTTCACGCTTGAGGAAGCCACCGGGTATACGGCCGGTTGCATAGGTCTTTTCCTGATAGTTAACGGTCAGGGGAAAGAAGTTCTGCCCTGGATTGGCTTCTTTTCTACCCACTACGGTGACCAACACTTGGGTGTCACCGATACGGACCATGACAGCGGCGGTTGCCTGGCGAGCAATTTGCCCGGTTTCCAAGGTTACCGTGTCACGGCCAAACTGAATTTGCTTGGTAATTTTATTGAACATATCTCGTCTCTTCTCTCTTCTTCACGACAATCTTCAAGGCCCATGCCTCTGACATACACTCTTCTTTCGTTCACGCATGATATCGAGAAACGCACCACGCATCACTCAGTATCATGGCTAAGGCTGCGCGGCCTTTTCCCCGCACCCTAAAACAACAAAAGCCCGGCTATGCCGAGCTTCTGTTGTTGTAACTTTGATCCATGCCTTAGCGGCGCAGACCCAGCTTTTCGATCAGCTGCAAGTAACGGGTGCGGTCTTTCTTGGCCAGGTAGTCCAGCAGCTTACGACGCTGGTTTACCATGCGGATCAGGCCACGACGGCTGTGGTGATCCTTCTTGTGGCCTTTAAAGTGATCCTGAAGACCATTGATATTGGCGCTCAGCAAAGCGACTTGAACTTCCGGGGACCCGGTATCATTCTCTTTGCGGCCATGCTCTTTCAGAATTTCAGCTTTTTGTTCAACGGTTAACGCCATGATGCTTCTCCAATATGCTCAATTAAGGTCACGGCCAGCCATGCATATTTATAGCTGCCGTCATTATCGGGCGAATCTCCTCAAGAGGCTCCGCCTGCAACCAGACGACGGGGAGCAATCCGCCCGTCTTCCAATACTTCTCCGACACCCAGAAATTCACCACTGGACGCCTGATAAACGCTAACCCAGCCGTCCAGAGGGCGGTCTGAGGCCATCACCGGCTGCCCTTGCTGCAAGTAGTAAGCAGCATTGTCACCCAACTCAACGCGCGGCCAGTCTGCCACGCTGGTGGATAAAGGCAAGAGCAGCTCATCGATTGCCTCAAAACCACCGGTTTCCTTGATTTTACCCAGCTGCTCTAAGGTCAGCATTCGCTCTGCCGGGTAAGGTCCCGCAGACAGGCGATGTAGAGCGGTCACATGCCCGCCGCACCCTAACAGAGCCCCTGTATCTTCCACCAGTGAGCGCACATAGGTGCCTTTAGAGCAGTCCACCTCGAACTCCAGCTCATCGCCGTCGATACGTAGAATTCGCAAATCATAAATCGTCACCGGCCGAGGCTTACGCTCTACGGTGATACCCTCACGGGCCAGCTTATAGAGCGGCACACCTTCATGCTTAATCGCCGAATACATGCTTGGAATTTGCTCGATATCGCCCTTAAATGACAACAACGCCGCTTCAATCTGGGCGGCAGAGGCGGACACTTCCGTAGTGTTCACCACATTGCCGTCCGCATCGCCAGTTTCTGTAGTCACTCCCAGCTTGGCGGTTACTCGGTAGCTCTTGTCCGACTCCAACAGAAACTGGCTGAACTTAGTCGCCTCGCCGAAACAGATGGGTAGCATGCCCGTGGCCAACGGATCCAAGCTGCCAGTATGGCCCGCTTTAGCGGCAGCAAACATTTTTTTTGCCATTTGCAGCGCGCCATTACTGCTCACGCCGGAGGATTTATCCAATAACAGGATGCCGTTGAGATCACGGCCTCTAGGACGACGCTTTGCCACCTGACAGCTCCGAGTTACTCGTTGTTTCCGGTTTCGTCGTCTTCCGGACGCAGCTCCCGGTCTTCTGCCCGGGCCTCATCAATCAATTGCGATAGATGAGCAGCCCGCTCCGGGGTCATATCGTAATGGAAACGTAATTTGGGGGTAGTGCGGGTATTCAAGCCCTGGGCTAGGCTGCTGCGCAGAAAACCGCTGGCCTTGGTGAGCACCTCTTCGGCTTCTGCGCCGGCCTCCTCGCCCTGTCCCAGCAAGGTGAAATACACCTCAGCATAGGACAGATCACGGGAAACCGTTACATCCTGAATCGTCGCCAGATTGACTCGAGGGTCCTTCATTTCGAACTGCAACAACCGGGACAACTCGCGCTGAATCTGATCAGCGACTCGGTCAGTGCGGTTAAAGCCTTGGGGGCGGCGATGACGGCTCATAGCAAGGTTCGGGCACGCTTTCCCTTACAGGAAGCGAGCCACCTCCTTCACTTCGAAGACTTCGATCTTATCGCCTTCTTTCACGTCATTATAGCTTTTCACTGCGATGCCACACTCCATGCCGTTACGCACTTCCGGTACATCGTCCTTAAAGCGACGCAGAGACTCCAACTCGCCCTCGAAGACCACCACATCATCGCGCAGAACGCGGATCGGACGGTTCCGGTACAACGTACCTTCCACCACCATACAACCGGCAACAGCACCAAACTTGGAAGAGCGGAACACATCGCGCACCTGAGCCACACCAAGAATTTCTTCGCGTTTTTCCGGAGCAAGCAAACCGCTCATGGCTTGCTTCACGTCATCGATCAGTTCGTAAATTACGCTGTAATAGCGCAGATCAATGCCTTCCTGTTCGCACACTCGCTTAGCTTTGGAATCAGCACGAACGTTGAAGCCCAGCAAGACACCTTCACTGGTCATCGCCAAGTTAACGTCGGATTCGTTGATCGCCCCCACGCCACTGGACACCAGGTTCACTTTCACTTCGTCTGTACCCAGGTCATTCAGGGCGCTGGTCAGCGCTTCCAGAGAACCGCGTACATCGGTCTTCAACACGATATTGACGGTTTTGGTCTCTGCACTGCCCATATTTTCAAACAGGTTTTCCAGTTTGGACGCCTGCTGACGCTTAAGCTTAAGCTCACGGTCACGTTCCTGACGGAACTCAGCCACTTCCCGCGCCTTACGCTCATCTGTCACAACCTGGATCTGCTCACCGGCTTCCGGTGCGCCATTTAGGCCAAGCACTTCTACAGGAATAGATGGGCCAGCCTTCTTGATGGCTTTACCGTTTTCGTCAACCATCGCACGCACACGGCCAAAATGAGCACCGGCCAGTAGCATATCGCCGATCTGAAGCTCGCCACCCTGCACCAAGATAGACGCTACCGTTCCGCGGCCTTTCTCAATGCGAGATTCAATCACAACGCCGGTCGCGGAACCGGAGGCCTGAGCTTGCAGCTCTAGCAATTCTGATTGCAGAAGGATCGCATCCAGCAGGTCATCAACGCCCTCGCCAGAGTGAGCAGAAACGTTAATGAACTGGTATTCACCGCCCCACTCTTCCGGGATTACATCCTTGGTGGCCAATTCGTTACGCACCCGGTCCGGGTCTGCCTGTTCTTTATCAATCTTGTTGACCGCAATTATAATCGGCGCACCCGACGCTTTCGCGTGGTTGATCGCTTCTTCGGTCTGCGGCATTACACCATCATCGGCGGCAACAACAATCACCACGATATCAGTGGCTTTAGCTCCACGGGCACGCATGGCAGTAAAGGCAGCGTGACCAGGCGTGTCGAGGAAGGTAATCATGCCTTTCTCGTGCTCAACGTGATACGCACCAATGTGCTGGGTAATACCGCCCGCTTCGCCGCTTGCCACCTTGGCTTTACGAATATAATCGAGCAGAGAGGTCTTACCGTGGTCCACGTGACCCATAATGGTCACAACGGGAGCTCGGTGCTCTGAATCCACACTGTCACGGGTTACCAAATCAGCAGCCAGATGATCTTCCAGCAACTCTTCTTGCCCTTTACTGGCAACGGGCTTATGGCCCATCTCTTCTACCAGCAAGAACGCGGTTTCCTGATCAATCGGCTGGTTAACCGTGGCCATTTCGCCCATTTTCATCAAGGACTTAATTAAAGACTTGGCCTTGATGTTCATGCGTTGGGCCAGATCACCCACGGTAATTGTTTCTGGAACTTCGACTTCGTAGATTTTCTTCTCCGTCGGTGTTTTAAAGCCATGCTGCTTATTCATGGAGCTTTTCATCTTACCGTGCACAACGCCTGCCACCTTGGGCTTGCGGCGACGACGGCGAGACTGGCGCTCCTCACGCTGATAGCTGGCTTCCTGCGCGGCATTAACAATGGATGAGCCCTTGTCATCTTCCACCGCAGGTTTTTTCTCTTCCTGCTCGCCACGCTGCTCCAGCTCAGCCGCAATACGGGCGGCCTCTTCAGCGGTACGGCGAGCGGCTTCTTCTTCCGCTTTCTTGCGAGCTTCTGCTTCCTGCTTACGCTTGGCCTCATCCGCTTCACGCTGTTTGCGCTCGGCTTCTTCTCGCTTGGCCTTTTCTTCCGGCGTTTCTTCCTTCGCAGGTTTCTTGGTTGCAGAAACTTTTGGCACAGAAACACGCTTACTTTTTTCTTCCGCTGCTTTTTCGCCGGCCGCTTTGCGTTCTTGCTCAGCCTTAGCGCGAGCTTCATCTTCCTTCAGACGTGCAGCTTCATCATCCGCAGCACGCTTAGCCGCCTCTTGCGCTGCACGCTTCTCTTCTTCCGCGATCCGCGCAGCTTCTTCTGCCGCCAGGCGTTCCGCTTCTTCACACTCTTCAGCTTCTACCACATCACGCTTCATGTAGGTGCGCTTCTTACGCACTTCCACATTCACGGTCTTAGACTTACCGGCAGCACCGGTGGTCTTAATGGTACTGGTGGACTTACGCTTCAGCGTAATTTTCTTACCACTACCTTCATCCTCGGCACCATGAGACTTGCGCAGATGCGCCAGTAGCTGCTGCTTCTGTTCATCTGAGACCACTTCGCTGGCATCGCCATGGGGCAACCCTGCGTCTTTCATCTGCGTAAGCAGCTTCTCGACGGGCGTCCCTACGATGTCGGCCAGTTTCTTTACGGTCGTTTCTGCCATGTCAGCAACACTCTCCTGTCCATCTCTGATGGTGCCTGCTTGTTCAGCCTGGAAATGGGCGTTACGCCCCGGCTTCGTCTTCACCTTCAAACCAAGGCGCGCGCGCAGTCATAATCAACTCGGCTGCACGCTCTTCGCTCAGGCCTTCAATTTCCAGCAGGTCATCCACTGCCTGTTCGGCGAGGTCTTCCATCGTAACAATGTCACGGGAAGCCAATTCAACAGCCAACTCGCGATCCATACCTTCCATGTTGAGAAGGTCTTCCGCGGGCTCGGCTTGATCAAACTTCTCTTCAGATACCAGGGCTTTAGTCAACAGCGCATCTTTGGCACGCTGGCGTAAAAGCTCTACGATCTCCTCATCAAAGCCGTCGATAGCCAGCATCTCTTCCTCTGGCACATAGGCCACTTCTTCAAGGGTAGAGAAACCTTCATCCACTAGCACACCCGCCACATCTTCATCTACTTCTAACTCGTTGATGAATGTTTGCAGGGCTTGCTCGGCTTCTTGTTCCTGTTTGCTCTCAGCGTCATCAATGGTCATGACGTTGAGTTCCCAGCCGGTTAACTCAGACGCTAGGCGAATGTTCTGCCCACTACGGCCGATAGCCTGGGCCAATGCAGACTCATCTTCCACGGCAATATCCATGGAATGGCTTTCTTCATCCATAACAATGGAAGCCACTTCCGCCGGCTGCATTGCATTAATCACTAGCTGTGCGGGGTTGTCGTCCCACAGGACAATATCGATACGCTCACCAGCCAGCTCATTGGAAACGGCCTGAACCCGCGCACCACGCATGCCTACGCAAGCGCCAACCGGATCAATACGCTGATCATTGGTCTTTACGGCAATTTTGGCTCGGGAGCCTGGATCACGAGCAGCGCCTTTAATTTCGATCAGCTCTTCACCGATCTCTGGCACTTCAATTTTAAACAGCTCCACCAACATGTCCGGGCAAGCACGGCTGGCAAACAGCTGCGGACCACGATTTTCTTCATTTACGCCCAGCAGATAGGCACGGACACGGTCGTTTTGGCGAACGGCCTCACGGGGAATCATGTGTTCACGAGTAATCAGTGCTTCGGCGTTGCCGCCCAAGTCCAGCACGATAGAATCACGGCTGGCTTTCTTTACCGTGCCACTGACCAAGTCGCCAATGCGATCACGATATTCCTCAACAATTTGACGACGCTCCGCTTCACGTACTTTCTGTACAATGACCTGCTTAGCAGTTTGCGCAGCAATACGACCAAAGGCTTCGGATTCAACTTCCTCTTCCCAGATGTCCCCGATCTGCAGAGACGTATCCTGCTCGTGGGCTTCATCCAATGTCAGTTGCTTACCGAATTCAAAGAGTTCTTCATCAGGCACTACGTGCCATACACGAAAGCTGCGGGCATTACCGGACTCACGGTCAATATCCACACGAATTTCCACGTCTTCTTGCTTGAACCGCTTCTTGGTAGCTGCCGCGAGAGCCAGTTCAATGGCCTCAAAAATTACGTCGCGGCTTACACCCTTCTCGTTTGATACGGTTTCCGCTACCAGCAGGATCTCTTTGTTCATGGCCAGGCCTTTACAAAGACTAAAGTTCTTCAGGGCGTACTCAATTGAAGCGGGGCTGCAACCGAGCACGATCTACCTGACTGTAAGGAACACGCAAGGTTTCGCCATCCAGCTCCACCACCAGCGTATCGCCATCCACGGCCACAATGGCCGCCGTCATTTTACGCTTGCCGCTTACCGGTGCCAGAAGCTTAAGTTGCACATCTTCACCGATATAATCGACATACTGCGTAATGTCGAACATGGGCCGATCCATCCCTGGCGAGGACACTTCAAGATTAAACTCACCGGGGATTGGATCTTCCACATCCAGCACGCCGCTCACTTCATGACTCACGGCCGCGCAATCATCTACCGAAATACCATCTGCATGGTCAATAAACACACGCAGAACAGCCCCGCGCCCCTGGATGTATTCCACACCCCAAAGCACGAAACCCAGATCTTCCACTACCGGAGCCAGCAGCTCGGTTAATTGTTCTGTGCGTTTTGACATAAATCTTTCCGCCGGTACAAACAAAAAATGGGCCCGAGGATGAACAGTAATTGCAGCATTCCCTGCAACGACCGCGGATCCACCGCCCATTTCCACCAACCGGGTCGGTTTGCAGATAACAAAAAGCCCCTACAAGAGGGGCTTTTTGTCCGCTTTGGACCAGAGATGTTTTTCTAGTCCGTCTAAGTGGTAGCGGGGGCAGGATTTGAACCTACGACCTTCGGGTTATGAGCCCGACGAGCTACCAGACTGCTCCACCCCGCATCAAAATCGAGCGCAAATAATACTCAGAGGCGCCCACTCTGTCAAGGCATTATCGAAAAAAGTATTTATTTTTCGAAGCCTTAGTATCAGGAAAAGCCACAGAACCTGATACTGACCAGCTTTCAAGCTGATCTTGGAAAAACCGATAATGCACATCGGTCTTTTTCCTTACGCTTCACTGACAACACTCGCCAGCAAAACGTTCCCTAATTGGTGCCGAAGGCCGGACTTGAACCGGCACGAGCGAAGCTCACTACCCCCTCAAGATAGCGTGTCTACCAATTCCACCACTTCGGCAAAGAACGCTTAACTTACTGCTCCGACTGAGGCACCTCAGTCGGGGCCGGGGATTCTACCTCAGCTTGAGGCACATCCGAAACTTCTTTTTGCTCTTCATTCGCATCCGGGGCCACTGGCACTTCAGTCATGCCCGCCGGAACCTCAGACGGAGACTCGTCAACAACAGGCACATCCTGGTGCTCAACGGTTTCCAGCTCCGGCAGAAAACTACGACTACTGTCCGCTTCCTGACGCGCCATCCAAGCCAAAACCAAACTGGTCACAAAGAATAGTGCCGCCAGTACTGCTGTGGCACGAGTAAGAAAGTTCGCCGACCCAGCACTACCAAAAACGGTTTGAGAACCGCCACCGCCAAAGGAAGCACCCGCATCAGCGCCTTTACCGTGCTGAATTAGCACCAGACCAATCAGCCCAAGGGCTGCCAATACGTGTACTACATGAACAACAATATCCATAATGTCTCTAATTATTCCGCCGCCTGACAGATCGCAATAAAGCTGTCGGCTGTTAACGATGCCCCACCGATCAGACCCCCATCGATGTCTGACTGGGCAAATAGAAGGGCGGCATTATCCGCCTTTACGCTGCCGCCGTAAAGCAACCGCAGCGATTGAGCGATATCCGGGTCGTCTTTCGCTAAAAATTGACGCAAACAAGCGTGAACAGCTTGAGCCTGCTCGGGGCTAGCCGTCTTCCCAGTGCCGATCGCCCAGACCGGCTCATAGGCCACTATCGCATTAGCAAAAGCCGCAACGCCAACCGCATCCACAACCGCGCGTAATTGCCCACAGACGATGGTGTCAGTATTGCCAGAGTCACGCTCTTCCAGCGTTTCACCCACGCAAAGAATCGGCACCAGACCCGCAGCCTGAGCGTGGGCGAACTTGCTGGCAATCTGCGCATCCGTTTCACCGTATAACGCACGGCGCTCGGAATGCCCAATAATCACGTAACCACAGCCCACCTCGGCTAGCATCGGCGCAGATACCTCTCCGGTAAAAGCGCCATCCTCTTGCTCACTCACGTTCTGGCTACCGATACCAACGGCCCCCGGCATCGCAGATCTGGCCGCAGCCAAATACGGAAAAGGTGGACAGATGACCACCTCAGCAGCACCAGCATAACCCGCCAGAGCGTCTGCCATTTCGGTAAGCAAGTCCTTGCGCCCGTTCATTTTCCAGTTGCCCGCAACCAGAGGGGTTCTATTCATTATTGTCTCTCTTATCTGTAACTCGCTCACACACAATAGATATTCACGCTATGTATTGCGTGAAGCCTGCTGAGTGCCGCTTAATTGATTGCCTTTTCCACCACTTCGGCCAGCTCACGGCACAGGCTTTCCACCCGATCCACATCCTTGCCTTCAATCATCACCCGCACCAAAGGCTCAGTGCCGGAGGGTCGCAACAGGATACGGCCATTACCGGCCAGCCTATCTTCTACATCTGCCATGGCCGCCTGCACATCCCCATTTTCCATAAATCCATCACGATTTGGGCCACGTACATTGATCATCTTCTGGGGGAGCATGGACACGTCTGCGACAGACTCGGCCAAGCCTTGCTTACGACGGGACAAGGCCGCCAACACCTGCAATGCAGAGACGGTTCCATCCCCCGTGGTGGTGCAATCCAGGCACACCAGATGCCCGGAGGATTCGCCACCGATGTTCCAGCCACGCTTATCCAACTGCTCCATGACATAACGATCACCGACCTTGGCGCGTACAAATTCAATGCCTTCAGCCTGCAGCGCCAGCTCCAACCCGAAGTTGGACATTAGCGTTCCTACGACCCCATCCATTTCCGCGCCGTTTTCTTTGCGATCGCGGGCCACCACAAACAACAGCTGGTCACCATCAACTAGGTTACCAGCATGATCGACCATCAATAATCGATCCGCATCGCCATCCAGCGCCACACCGAGATCAGCTTTTTCTTCCACAACCTTGCGCTGCAACGCCTCGGGATGAGTAGAGCCACAATCGCGATTAATATTGAAGCCGTCAGGCTGATTAGCCAGCGGCACCACAGTGGCGCCTAGCTCTTCGAACACATCCGGGGCAATGTGGTAAGCCGCACCGTTGGCGGTATCCACCACAATTTTCATTCCATTAAGGTCTAGGCCTGGCGCCGTGCTTTTGCAAAATTCAATATAACGACCGCGGGCATCATCTATACGTCGCACCTTACCGATCTGATCCGTGGACACCACCGACATTTGCTCATCCAGCAAGCGCTCAATTTCGAGCTCAATTTCATCATTGAGCTTTCGACCATCCGCCCCGAAAAACTTAATGCCGTTATCCGTATAAGGGTTATGAGACGCAGAAATCACAATGCCGGCTTGAGCCGAAAGTGTGCGCGTCAAATAGGCAATTCCCGGCGTGGGCAACGGCCCCAACAAGCGCACATCCACTCCAGCTGCAGAGATCCCCGCTTCTAAGGCTGACTCAAACATATAGCCGGAAATACGGGTATCTTTACCAATCAATATCTTGCTGCCACCACGAGCCCCCAGTACCTTGCCGGCAGCCCAGCCCAGCTTGAGCACAAAATCAGGCGTAATGGGAAACTCCCCCACCGTACCTCGCACCCCGTCGGTGCCGAAATATTTGCGCGTCATGACAGCTCCTTTTGCGATTCTCTTTGTGATTCCATAACCGCATGGGCGAAACGCACCACGTCCACGGTTTCTTTAACATCGTGAGCGCGCACAATGCTGGCACCGCGCTCCACACACATTACGGCCGCCGCTAGACTGCCTGGCAATCGTTCGCTCACATCGCGCCCCAACACTTTGCCGAATAAAGATTTCCGCGACACCCCAATCAGAATAGGCAACGCCAGAGTCTGAAGCGCATCCATCTCATGCATCAGCTGCAAATTGTGCTGTACAGTCTTGGCAAATCCGAACCCCGGATCCACCAACAGCCGCTCCCGCGAAATACCTGCCCGCTCACACGCGCCGATACGCTCACGGAGCAAGGAGACCACCTCGGCAGTAACATCATCGTAACGGGGGTTATCTTGCATGTTGCCGGGCTCACCCCGCATATGCATCAAACAGACCGGGAGCTGACTGGCCGCTGCTGCCTGAATGGCACCGGGGCGACGCAAAGAGCGGACATCATTAATCATGCCTGCGCCAGCCGCCGCACTCGCGCGCATCACTGCCGCGGTGCTGGTATCCACAGACACTAGCGCATTCAGCTCATAGCTTAGCGCCTCAACAATAGGGACAACCCGGTCAAGCTCATATTGCTCAGACACCGGCGAAGCACCAGGCCGGGTAGACTCTCCCCCCACATCAATAATCGCCGCTCCGTCACGCAACATCTGCTCTGCCTGACGCAGCGCGGCATCGCGCTCGGTAAACCGGCCACCATCGGAAAAGGAGTCGGGGGTCACATTAAGGACCCCCATAACGACAGGCGCGGACAGGTTCAGTGTCCGCGCCCCACAGCTAAGTGTCTTTTGATGCATCATCAATCAGTGCGTGTTAGCAGGCCCACCGATCGGGTCATCACCGGAGGCACTATCACCAGAAGCGGCAGCGCCATTACCCGGCCCCTGATCCCGCCAATCTTTCGGCGGTCTCGGCTTGTGACCACTCATTATGTCTTCGATCTGATCGGCATCAATGGTTTCATACTGCATCAATGCATCCGCCATCAGCTCCAACTTATCGCGATTACGCTCTAGGATTTCTTTGGCGCGACCGTAACAATTATCAATGATGGCCCGCACTTCACGGTCAATTTCTTCCGCGGTTTGTTCAGACATATGCTTGCGCTGCCCCACCTGCTTGCCAAGGAAGACTTCACCTTCTTCTTCCTCATAGGCCAGCGGGCCCATTTTTTCACTCAGGCCCCATTTGGTCACCATGGCACGAGCCAGCTTGGTAGCGCGTTCGATATCATTAGAGGCGCCAGTGGTAACACCATCAAAGCCCAACGTCATCTCTTCCGCGATACGCCCACCAAACAACGAGCAGATGGACGACTCCAAACCACGCTTGGATTGTGAGTACTTGTCTTCTTCAGGCAGATACATTGTCACACCCAGCGCACGGCCTCGCGGAATAATGCTCACCTTATAAACCGGGTCATGCTCTGGCACCAGCCGCCCAACGATAGCGTGGCCGGCTTCGTGAAAAGCGGTGTTCAGTTTTTCTTTCTCGTTCATCACCATGGAGCGACGTTCCGCCCCCATCAGGATCTTGTCCTTAGCTTTCTCAAATTCTTCCATGGAAACCATGCGCTTGTTGGCACGGGCAGCAAACAGCGCAGCTTCATTCACCAAGTTGGCTAAATCAGCACCGGAGAAGCCGGGGGTACCACGGGCAATCAACGCTGGCTCCACATCATCGGCAATTGGCACCTGACGCATGTGCACTTTCAATACCTGTTCGCGACCGCGAATATCCGGCAACGGCACGGTTACCTGCCGGTCGAAACGACCGGGGCGCAACAGCGCCGGGTCCAGTACGTCAGGGCGGTTGGTCGCGGCAATAACGATGATCCCTTCATTGCCATCAAAACCGTCCATTTCTACCAGCAACTGGTTCAATGTCTGCTCGCGCTCATCATGACCACCGCCGACACCGGCGCCCCGGGAACGCCCCACCGCATCAATTTCGTCAATAAAGATAATGCAAGGGGAGTGCTTTTTGGCTTGCTCGAACATATCGCGAACACGGCTAGCACCAACCCCCACAAACATCTCCACAAAATCAGAACCAGAGATACTAAAGAAAGGCACCTTGGCTTCCCCTGCAATAGCCTTGGCCAACAGGGTCTTACCGGTGCCAGGAGAGCCCACCATCAGCACACCGCGGGGGATCTTGCCACCCAAGCGCTGGAATTTGGCTGGGTCACGCAGAAACTCCACTAGCTCCTGCACTTCTTCCTTGGCTTCTTCTACGCCTGCCACATCGGCGAATGTGGTTTTGATTTGGTCTTCGCCCAACAACTTGGCTTTGGATTTACCAAACGTCATGGGGCCACCGCCGCCACGGCCACCACCCTGCATCTGGCGCATAAAGAAGATAAAGATGGCCAAGATCAACAGGATCGGTAACACAGACAGGAACAGCTGCGTCAGAAAACTCTGACGCTGAGGCTCCAAGCCCACCACATTCACATCATTCTGAATCAGCGTGGGCATCAGATTAGTATCCAGGGTCGGCGGCTTAACCGTGCGGAACTGGCCACCATCCGTGTAGGTCCCGGTAATCGTACTTTCGCCAATCTTGGCCTCCTGCACCTTGCCGGCTTCTACCCGCGAAATGAAGGTGGAATAGGGCACATCTGCGGTGGCAGGTTGAGTACTGAGACTAGATGCCACCACGTACAGGACGCCGGCAATTACCAGCCAGAGCACAACATTCTTGGTCATATCGTTCAAGGGAGACCTCGATTAATTCGGGCGCTCGCGCGCACACTAACGAATTTACACCTTACACCATTTACCGGAATCAGCGTAATGCCGGTTCGGACAACAAAATAGCGTATTTGCAGCTTATTTCAGCCCAAAACCCAGCTGATAAACTTCAGTAGAGCGGGCACGACTGGCCGCCGGTTTACGACTGACAACGCGTTTGAAGCGGCTTTGTAGCGCTTTGCGATAATCTTCAAACCCCTCGCCCTGGAACACCTTGACCAGAAACACACCATCAGGCTCCAACACCCGCTCAGCCATATCCAACGCCAACTCTGCCAGATACATAGCCCGCGGCTGATCCACCGCGCTATTACCACTCATATTGGGGGCCATGTCCGACATTACAAGGTCTGCCCGCTGATCCCCCAGCGCCATAAGGATTTGCTCATAGATCACCTCCTCACGAAAATCCCCTTCGATGAAGGTCACATCCGGTAAAGCATCCATGGCAAGAATATCACTGGCTATCACCGTGCCCCTGCCGCCAATCAGCTGACCCGCCACCTGGCTCCAGCCCCCGGGGGCCGCCCCCAAATCCAGCACCGCCATGCCCGGCCTGAACAAACGGTCCTTTTCATTCATCTCCAGCAGCTTGAAACTGGCCCTGGAGCGATAACCCTGCTCCTGGGCCTTAGCTACCCACGGATCGTTAAAATGCTCTTTTAACCAAGCTTTGCTGGTTTTGGAACGGCTGGACTTCGCCATGAACCACTCTCTCCTGAATTTTCTACATCCTCATGTTCTTAGCCAATGCACAGGATGGCTGCTTTTCCCGCGGCTAATCCGTAGAATACGCGCACAGCAACCCTTTCTGGAGTCACACCGTGCCGCTATCTACCCAGGACATCAAACGGTTACGCCGTATTGGTCACCACCTGAAACCCGTTCTCATCTTTGGCGACAAGGGACTCAGCGACAATTTCGTAGAAGAGCTTAATTTGCGCCTTGAGGATCACGAACTTATCAAGGTAAAGGTCAACGCGGAAACCCGCGACGAGCGAGCAGCGATTGTGCAGGCGCTGACTGAAAAAGGCAGCGCCGAGCTAATCCAGCGCATCGGCAACATCGCCCTACTCTACCGCCCAGCCCAACAACCCAACGCGAAACTATCGAATATTTTGCGATACCAGAACGCTTGAGCACTACCCACCTAGTAGGCTACCCGCGGCAGCCATTAAAAAGGCGACGTTTTAACGTCGCCTTTTTTTACGTGCTGTCCGCAAGCGTGACGCACAGAAAACCTAGATATGCTCCACTTGATCAACTTCATACTCACGAGTACCTCCGGGAGTATCGATCTGCACCACATCCCCTTCCTCACGGCCAATCAGGCCACGGGCAATGGGTGAGTTCACACTCAGCTTGCCTTCTTTGATATTAGCTTCGTCGTCACCGACGATCTGATACACCTTGGTTTCATCAGTATCCACATCAAGGATAGTCACGGTAACACCAAAAATAACCTTACCGGTATTCTCAATATCCTGAATATCAATGATCTGCGCATTGGAAAGTTTCCCTTCAATATCAGCAATGCGCCCCTCACAAAAACCCTGCTGCTCGCGGGCCGCGTGATATTCTGCATTCTCTTTCAAGTCGCCGTGCTCACGAGCCTCTGCAATCGCAGCAGAAATACGCGGACGATCTTCTTTTTTCAGTTTTTCCAGTTCCTCGCGCAAGGCTTTAGCGCCCTTGGCGGTCATCGGTACGCGTTGCATAATTATCCTCGTGTCTTTTAACAGGCCGTTGAACATGCCCTGTTAACGGAACCGCCCGGAGCACTCTGCTCCGAGCGCTCCCGACGACGATTTATTTCATTTCTGCGTGCAGGTCCTGCAAGCGACGAACAGTAGGCTCACCACTAATACCCAGCGCCTGGCAAACCGCATGGGCCGCGGCAATGGTCGTGGTATAGAACACTTTGTGCTGCAGCGCCGAGCGACGAATCGCAAAAGAATCACGGGTCGCCTGCTTGCCTTCCGTGGTGTTCACAATCAGAGCAATCTGATCATTCTTGATCATGTCCACAATATGCGGACGCCCTTCCAGCACCTTGTTCACAACCTTCACTTCAAGGCCCGCCTCACCCAGCACCTTGGCGGTACCTTTTGTGGCAACCAGGCTGAAGCCACGTTCAATCAACATGCGAGCCACTTCCACAGAGGCAGGCTTGTCGACTTCGCGCACAGAAATAAAGGCCGTTCCAGTTTCCGGCAGTTTTTCTCCGGCCCCCAGGGATGCCTTACCAAAAGCTTCAGCAAAGGTCTCGCCAACGCCCATCACTTCCCCGGTAGATTTCATTTCCGGGCCTAAGATCGGATCAACCTTCGGGAACTTGGCGAACGGGAACACCGCCTCTTTCACGAAATAGTGCTGAGGTTTGACCTCTTCGGTGAAACCTTGTTCCTTAAGACTGGTGCCTGCCATGCACCGAGCAGCCACCTTCGCCAGAGACACGCCGATGCACTTGGACACATACGGCACCGTCCGTGAAGCACGCGGGTTCACTTCCAGCACATACACCTCGCCGTTTTTCACCGCGAACTGCACATTCATCAAACCCACCACGCCCAGCTCCAATGCCATATCTGCAGCCTGCTGACGCATGACGTCCTGAACATCGTCGTCCAGCGAATACGGAGGCAGAGAGCATGCGGAATCACCGGAGTGAACACCCGCCTGCTCAATGTGCTGCATGATGCCACCGATAACCACATCCGTTCCGTCACACACTGCATCCACGTCCACCTCAATGGCGTCGTCGAGGAAGCGATCCAGCAATACCGGGGAGTCATTGGAAACCGATACCGCGTTCATCATGTAGTTACGCAGTTCTGCTTCACCGTAAACGATTTCCATGGCACGCCCCCCCAACACATAGGAAGGACGAACCACCAACGGATAACCGATTTCTTCTGCTAGGCGCACACCGTCTTCCATGGAACGAGCGGTGCGGTTGGGCGGCTGCTTCAGGCCAAGCTTATTAACCATCTGCTGGAAACGTTCACGGTCTTCCGCTTCATCGATGGCATCCGGCGGCGTTCCAATAATCGGCACACCGGCCGCCTGCAGGGCACGAGCCAGCTTCAGCGGTGTTTGACCGCCGTATTGAACAATCACACCCTTAGGTTTTTCTTTTGCCACGATAGCCAACACGTCTTCCAACGTAATAGGCTCGAAGTAGAGACGATCGGAGGTATCGTAATCGGTAGACACGGTCTCTGGGTTACAGTTGACCATGATGGCCTCGTAGCCGTCGTCCTTCATGGCAAACGCCGCATGCACACAGCAATAATCGAACTCGATACCCTGACCAATCCGGTTGGGGCCACCACCGATGACCATGATCTTGTCACGGTCGGAAGGGTTAGCCTCGCACTCTTCGTCGTAGCTCGAATACATGTAGGCGGTATCGGTGGCGAATTCCGCCGCACAGGTATCCACCCGCTTATAGATCGGCAGCACATTCAGCTCTTCACGCTTGCCGCGCACATCCGCTTCCTTCACGCCCAGCAACTGAGCCAGGCGGGCATCGGAGAAGCCTTTGCGCTTGAGCGCATAGAGGCTGTCGCGAGTCAGGCTGCTAAAGGTGCTGTCGACCAGCTGCTGCTCGGCACGAATCAAGTCCTCAATCTGCACCAAATACCAACGATCAATCTTGGTGATATTGAACACATCATCCACGGTCATGCCGACCCGGAAGGCATCGCCAACGATCCAGATACGCTCAGGGCCCGGCGTAGCGAGTAACTGCGCCACCTGCTCACGGGCGTCCGGCGCGGCCGGGTCCACATGCGGGTCAAAGCCGATGGATTCCGTTTCCAGACCACGCAACGCCTTCTGCACAGATTCTTGGAAATTACGGCCAATGGCCATCACTTCACCAACGGATTTCATCTGGGTGGTCAGCACGGCGTCAGCTTCAGCGAACTTCTCGAAGTTGAAGCGCGGAATCTTGGTTACCACATAATCGATGGACGGCTCGAACGAGGCAGGGGTTTTGCCGCCGGTAATTTCGTTCTGCAGTTCATCCAGGGTGTAACCCACCGCCAGCTTTGCCGCCACCTTGGCGATCGGAAAACCGGTGGCTTTGGAGGCCAACGCCGAAGAGCGACTGACCCGCGGGTTCATTTCAATCACCACCATGCGCCCGTTGTCCGGATTAATGCCGAACTGGACGTTGGAGCCACCCGTCTCTACACCGATTTCACGCAGCACTGCCAAGGAGGCATCACGCATGATCTGCAGTTCTTTATCGGTGAGCGTCTGGGCCGGCGCCACAGTAATAGAGTCACCGGTGTGCACCCCCATGGGGTCAAAGTTTTCGATAGAACAAACGATGATGCAGTTATCCTTTTTATCGCGGACAACTTCCATCTCATATTCTTTCCAACCCAGTAAAGACTCGTCGATCAACAACTCATTAGTGGGCGACAGGTCCAAGCCACGCTGGCAGATTTCTTCGAACTCTTCACGGTTATAGGCGACGCCCCCACCGGCCCCCCCCATAGTAAAGCTGGGTCGGATGATGCAGGGAAAACCCAACGACTCAAGAGCGGCGCTGGCTTCTTCCATGTTGTGGGCAATGGCAGAGCGCGGACACTCTAGCCCTATGGACTTCATCGCCTTGTCAAAACGGGAGCGATCTTCCGCTTTGTCGATGGCATCCTCTGTGGCGCCAATCATTTCCACGCCAAATTCTTTGAGCACCCCGTTATGATCCAAGTCCAGGGCACAGTTCAGCGCAGTCTGCCCGCCCATGGTGGGTAGCAGCGCATCCGGGCGCTCTTTTTCAATGATCTTGGCCACGGTCTGCCAGGTAATCGGCTCAATATAGGTCGCATCCGCCATGGCCGGGTCGGTCATGATGGTCGCAGGGTTGGAGTTAACCAGAATCACCCGGTAACCCTCTTCGCGCAGCGCTTTACAAGCCTGGGCGCCGGAATAGTCAAACTCACAGGCCTGGCCGATCACAATCGGGCCAGCACCAATAATGAGGATGCTTTTTAAATCACTTCTTTTTGGCATAGTCACTAACCGTCAAACGTTAATTTCAGTTGCCAGCGCGTCAGACGTCGAGCGTCGGACGTCGGACGCTTATTTCGCTTCCATCAGCTCGATGAAATGATCGAACAATGGCGCACAGTCGCGCGGCCCCGGGCTCGCTTCCGGGTGCCCCTGGAAACTGAAGGCGGGCACATCAGTGCGCTCAATACCTTGCAAGGTGCCGTCGAACAGCGACACATGGGTCACCTTTAGGTTGGCTGGCAAGGTATCTATATCCACCGCAAAACCATGGTTCTGACTGGTAATCATCACCGTGTCATCGGCCAGAGTTTTTACCGGGTGGTTAGCACCATGATGGCCGGTAGCCATTTTCATGGATTTGGCACCGCTGGCCAGCGCCAGCAACTGATGTCCCAAGCAGATGCCGAACACAGGCAAACCGGTGCCAACAATTTCCTGAATCGCGGAAATCGCGTAGTCGCAGGGCTCCGGATCACCGGGTCCGTTAGACAGGAAGACACCATCCGGCTTCATCGCCAGCACTTCGGATGCAGGCGTTTGCGCCGGCACCACGGTGAGCTTGCAGCCGCGCTCGGCCAACATACGCAGAATGTTGCGCTTAACACCGTAGTCATAAGCCACCACATGGAAGCGGGTCTCACCCTGCTCGGTGTGGCCCTGCTCCAGATCCCAGGTGGACTCTGTCCAGCTATAAGGCTCGGCAACACTCACCACCTTGGCCAGGTCCATGCCTTTCAGGCCAGGAAACCCCTTGGCCGCAGCAAGCGCCTGCGCTTCATCCACACTTTCGCCGGCCAAAATGCAGCCATTTAGGGCGCCTTTGTCACGCAAAATGCGCGTCAAGCGGCGCGTGTCGATATCGGCGATGGCAACGATGTTGCGATCACGCAGGTAGTCCGAAAGAGATTGCTCACTACGCCAGTTGCTCACTGTCATGGCCAGATCACGAATCACCAGGCCGGAGGCCCAGATTCGAGAGGACTCTTCATCCTCGGCAGTGACGCCAGTGTTACCAATATGCGGATAGGTAAGGGTTACAATCTGCTTGGCATAGGAAGGATCCGTCAGGATCTCCTGATAGCCAGTCATGGCGGTGTTAAACACCACCTCACCCACGGTTTCACCCGTGGCACCGATTGCAACACCCCGAAAGATGCTTCCGTCTTCAAGAGCGAGAATGGCGGGAACCGTCAACGCAACCTCCAGGCTGATAGGGAATAGGGAGATCTGCGGCGGGTGCGCTCGCAAAAAAGCGAGATGGATTCCTCCACCTCGCTTTTTCTAAATTCTTAATTCGGCGCCCCGCACGCCCATCACGGGCTGCGCGCTATTTTAGGGCTTTGTGGCCCCGCTGTCACGCAGCAATCCCGTTGATAGACCAGTGGCACACTCAGGCCTTGCCCCAACCGGCGCTTTCACCAGCCAGACCAAGCACATCCTGCATGTCGAACAACCCCTTGTCGTGACAGCCCAACCAAGCAGCCGCACGCACAGCACCGCGACCGAACGACATACGACTGGAGGCCTTGTGGGTAATTTCCACCCGCTCACCCTCTGCGGCAAACATCACAGTGTGGTCGCCGACAATATCGCCGGCCCGAATCGTCTCAAAACCAATGGTATGGCGCTCGCGCTCGCCGGTGCGGCCTTCACGACCGTACACCGCACACTCGCTCAGATCGCGCCCCAAGGTCTGAGCCACCACCTCACCCATGCGCAACGCCGTACCAGACGGCGCATCGATTTTATGCCGATGGTGGGCCTCAATCACTTCGATATCCACCTCATCGCCCATAATCTGCGCCGCCGTTTCCAGCAATTTGAAGCACAAGTTCACCCCAATGGAGTAATTGGGCGCAAAACAGATAGCGATATCATCACCGGCGGCACGCACGGCCGCTTTCTGCTCATCATCCAAACCGGTAGTGCCGATCACCAACCGCGTGCCCGCCGCGCGGCACACCTCAAGATTCTTCACCGTGGCTTCCGGCACAGTGAAGTCGATGAACACATCTGCCTCATTTACCACCTTGGCCAAATCGTCCACCAGCAACACACCACAGGCTCCTTGCCCCACCAACTCACCGGCATCCGCGCCGATCAAACTGGAACCAGGGACATCCACCGCCGCCGCCAGCGTGGTATCCGGGTTAGCCAGCGTCGCCTCAATCAGAATACGCCCCATGCGACCCGCCGCACCGATAATACCTACTTTCATGGTGTCTCCTTGATTAAAAACCGGACGTCGGACACCAGAAACCTCGCGCGCCTGTCAACCCAAACGGGAAAACGAAGCGAAGAGAGCCTGGTATCAAGCTGCTTATTCTAGCAGAAAGGGCGATAGGGTCATCGCGCAACAACGAACACCTTCCTAGCAGCAATGAGCAAAACCTCCAGCACACGGACAAGGCCCACAAAAAAGCCCGGAGCGGAAACCACGCCGGGCTTTTTTATTACGCCAACCCTTACTTGGTATCGAAAAAACGCTTAACGCCTTCGAACCAGTTATTCTTGCGTGGGTTGTGACGATTGCCGCCGCTCTCCAGAGATTCCTGGAATTTACGCAACAACTCTTTCTGCTCGCTAGACAACTTCACTGGCGTTTCAATCACCACCTTGCACAACAAATCTCCCGGGGCGCCACCACGTACCGGCGCCACACCCTTGCCGCGCAAACGGAACAGCTTACCGCTCTGGGTTTCCGCCGGGACTTTCAGCTTAACCTTGCCATTCAGCGTGGGCACATCCAGCTCACCACCCAAAGTGGCATCAACAAAACTGATCGGCACTTCACAATACAAATTGTCGCCGTCACGCTGGAAGATATCGTGTTCACGTACAGCCACCTGAACGTACAAGTCACCAGACGGCGCACCGTGCACGCCCGCCTCGCCTTCACCAGCAAGACGAATGCGGTCACCGGTATCCACTCCGGCAGGAATCTTCACCGACAGGGTCTTGGTGTTCTGTACACGGCCTTGCCCCCCACAGTTACCGCAAGGGTCTTTAATAATCTTGCCTTCACCCTTACAGGTTGGGCACGCTTGCTGCACGGTGAAGAAGCCCTGCTGCATACGCACTTGACCGACGCCGCCACAAGTGGTGCACGTTACTGGCTGGCTACCTTCCTTCGCGCCACTACCATGGCAAACATCACAACTATCCCAGGTGGGAATGCGAATTTTTTCATCGCAACCGCGCACAGCCTGCTCTAGGCTCAGCTCCAACGTATAACGCAGATCCGCACCCCGGGACGGGCCGCGACGTCCGCCGCCGCCGCCAGCGCCACCAAATATGTCGCCGAAGATGTCACCAAAAATATCACCGAAGCCGCCAGCACCCGCGCCAGCACCTGGCCCACCGCCCTGACCATTAACGCCGGCATGGCCGAACTGGTCATAGGCCGCGCGCTTCTGCTCGTCGGCGAGGACTTCGTAGGCTTCTTTCGCTTCCTTAAATTTGGCCAACGCCTCTTTATCATCCGGGTTACGGTCCGGATGGTATTTCATCGCCAGCCGGCGATAAGCCTTTTTTAGGTCTTGGGCACTGGCATCTTTCGCCGCACCCAACACTTCATAATAATCACGCTTGGACATAGATAAGCCTTTGGCTTAGCCAGACGCCCGACGCCGGAGGCCAGACACAGAAGCCAAAGAGCATCCGCATCCAACGTCCGGCGTCAGGCGTCAGGCGTTACTTACTTCTTCTTGTCGTCGTCGACTTCTTCAAACTCTGCGTCGACTACGTCATCACCCGCTTGCGGCTGCTCACCTTCAGCACCGGCAGCGCCTTGGGCCTGCTGAGCTTGCTCGGCGTACATTTTCTCGGCCAGCGGTGCGGACACTTCAGACAGCGCCTTGATTTTGGCTTCGATGTCATCCTTGTCGCTGCCCTTGGCGGCTTCTTCCAGCTCGTCCACGGCTTTGGTGATGGCTTCTTTCTCTTCATCGGTGGCCTTGTCACCCGCTTCTTCAAGCGTTTTGCGGGTAGCATGCACTAAGTGATCCGCCTGGTTGCGAGTCTGCACCAGCTCTTCGAACTTTTTATCTTCGTCCGCGTGAGCTTCGGCGTCCTGCACCATTTGATCAATTTCTTCATCAGACAGACCAGAAGAAGCCTTGATCTGAATGGTTTGCTCTTTACCGGTAGCCTTGTCTTTCGCACCCACGTGCAAAATACCGTTGGCATCAATGTCGAAGGTCACTTCGATCTGCGGCATACCGCGCGGCGCCGGCGGGATATCTTCCAGATTGAACTGGCCCAACGACTTGTTCTGGCTCGCTTGCTTACGCTCACCCTGCAACACGTGCACGGTCACGGCCGTCTGGTTGTCATCCGCCGTGGAGAACACCTGCGACGCATTGGTCGGAATAGTGGTGTTTTTCTCGATCAGCGGAGTCATCACGCCACCCATGGTTTCAATACCCAAGGTCAGCGGAGTCACGTCCAGCAACAGCACGTCGGTTACGTCACCGCTCAGTACCGCACCCTGAATCGCAGCACCCATGGCAACTGCTTCGTCCGGGTTAACGTCTTTGCGCGGCTCTTTGCCGAAGAACTCAGTAACGCTCTTCTGCACCATTGGCATACGGGTCTGACCACCCACCAAAATCACATCCGTGATATCGGCCGTTTTCACCCCAGCATCCGCCAATGCGGTTTTACACGGCTCAAGTGAACGGGTCACCAGATCACCCACCAAAGACTCCAGCTTGGCGCGCGTCACCTTCACCACCAAGTGCTTGGGCCCAGTGCTGTCGGCAGTAATGTACGGCAGATTAACTTCCGTCTGTTCGGCGGAAGACAGCTCGATTTTAGCTTTTTCAGCCGCCTCTTTCAGACGCTGCATAGCCAGCGGGTCGCCGCCCAGATCGATCCCGGAATCCGCCTTGAACTGATCAGCTAAGAAGTTGATCAATGCCAAGTCGAAATCTTCACCACCCAAGAAGGTGTCACCATTTGTGGCCAACACTTCAAACTGATGCTCGCCATCCACTTCGGCGATTTCGATAATTGAGATATCGAAAGTACCACCACCCAAGTCATACACAGCGATGGTGCGATCACCACCTTTCTTATCTAGGCCATAAGCTAGAGCAGCCGCAGTGGGCTCGTTGATAATACGCTTCACATCCAAGCCAGCGATGCGACCGGCATCTTTGGTGGCTTGGCGCTGGGAATCGTTGAAGTAAGCCGGCACGGTGATAACGGCCTCAGTGACAGCCTCACCCAAGTAGTCTTCCGCGGTCTTCTTCATTTTCTTCAGCACTTGCGCAGAAATCTGCGGCGGCGCCATTTTCTCGCCCTTCACTTCTACCCAGGCGTCACCATTGTCAGCCTTGGTGATCTTGTAGGGCACCATCTTGATGTCCTTCTGAACCACCTTGTCGTCAAAACGACGGCCGATCAGACGCTTCACCGCATACAGAGTGTTTTCCGGGTTCGTCACCGCCTGACGCTTGGCAGCCTGGCCAACCAAAGTTTCTTTATCGTCGGTGTAGGCGATAATGGACGGCGTTGTGCGAGCGCCCTCTGCGTTTTCGATAACCTTAGCTTTGTCACCTTCCAGCACGGCCACGCAGCTATTGGTCGTACCTAGGTCGATACCGATAATCTTACCCATAGTCGTTCTATCTCCTTCACACTAGCCGGAACCCTTTCGGCGCCCCAGGCAGTTGAATTATTAACTCGTCTGGCTCCTATATGGCGTTCGTTGCCATCATTTCAAGGGAGCTTGTCGATTTTCAGTGCTTCAACTTCTGTAATCACTTTGAGGCCAAAGCCCGCAGCCGGCGCCACTTTCACACCTAATATCAAGCTCAAGCGGCGGGTCAAACACCTATCAAGGAGCCTTACTAACCACCACCCGAGCCGGGCGAATCAGACGACCATTCAGCTGGTAGCCTTTTTCTAGCACTTCAATCACGCTATTGGGGTCCACATTGGGCACCGGCACCATGGTCATCGCTTCATGCAATTCGGGGTTAAACGGCTCGTCTGCGGGATTAATCTGTTCGATGTTATAACGGGCAAACGCGTCCAACAGAGACTTCAGCGTCAACTCGATACCTTCACGGGCGCCCTTTAGTGCATCGTCTTCGGCATCCAGCGCCGCTAGACCACGCTCCAAGTTGTCCGCCACACTTAGCAGATCACCGGCAAACTTCTCCAAAGCGAACTTGCGGGCATGCTGCACGTCACGCTCGGCGCGCTTACGCACATTCTGCACTTCCGCCTGTGCACGGACATCCGCTTCAGCCAATGCCTTCTTAACCTTGGCCAGCTCCACTTCTACTTCAGCCAGCTTCTCTTCAGCGGTGGGCTCAACCGCCTCTGCAGCGGCCGCAGCTTGCTGTTCTTCAACCGTTTCTACCTGTGGTTCGGCATTGTTCTGATCTTTTTCCTGCTCACTCATTGGTCACTCCACATCCCTATCCGGGCTTTTCCAGGAAAGCGGGCAAAGATATGGGAACTATCGGGCAGGATTCAAGGGGGGAAATGACAAGCCTCAAGCTTCAAATCGCAACACGGGCCAAGCGGCAGCCATTCATCACAGCATAATAACCCGCGATCCAACCAAGGAAACACGCCGCTCGCCGATTAATTGCCGCGAGAAAGACCGCAACACAGGGCACGCCGATTTGCGTTGTAGCTTGTGGGTTATTTTAAAGCTGGGTAAGCGCCGCTGAGAGGATCTTAGCGGTGATGTCCACAGTGGGGATAACTTTCCCATAATCCATGCGGGTGGGACCAACCACTGCCAACACCCCCATCGGACCATCATCCGTCGTGTAAGGAGCGGAAATCAGCGAATAATCCTCAAACGGCTGAAACCCTGATTCTCGGCCGATAAAGATCTGCACCCCATCGGCTTTCATGGAGCGTTCAAGCAAATGCAAAATGTCACGCTTATGATTAAAGGCATCAAACAAGTTACGTAGCTGCCCCAAATTTTCCGCCTCAGCGGTCTGAATCAGGTTGGATTCCCCGGATACCACATAATCAGAGTCGGGACGCTCAGTACGCAGCGCCTTATCCGCCACAGCCACCGCCGTCTGCATCAGCGCATCCATCTGCTGGCGATCCGTATTCATGGTATCGAGCAAACCATCGCAAATGCTGTTCAAGTCCCAGCCTGCATAGGTATGGTTGATGTAGTTAGCCGCCTGGCGCAATTCCACTCCATCGTAATCCCGGTCGGTATGAATAATCCGGTTCTGCACTTCGGAGCGATTGACCACCAGCACCACCAGCACCCGCTTGCCCGACAATGGCAGAAATTCCACCTGGCGCAGAGTAGACACCTCGCGACGGGGCACCGCCACCAGCCCGGCCATGCGCGTCAATTCCGCCAGGGTTTTCGATGCCTGGGCGATCAACTCCTGGGAAGACTGCTCCGGCGCCAGCAACTGACGCAGCTCTTTTTTCAAATGCCGATGATCCGGGCGCTCCATCACGCTGGTCGCCAATAGCGAATCCACGTACAGCCGGTAACCCAGCTCTGTGGGAACTCGCCCCGCCGAAGTGTGCGGGCTACTCAACACCCCCAACTCTTCAAGCTCCGACATGATATTGCGCACAGTGGCAGGACTCACTGCCAAGCCGCTACCGCTGGCCAGCGTTTTCGAGCCCACCGGCTGGCCGTCACGGATATGCCGCTCGACCAGTGTCATCAGCAGGCGCTGCTTGCGTTCGTTGAGATCCAGCTTTGTCATAGGTGTATATGTACCAGAAAATCGCCGCACTATTATATAGAGAACCGTAGCCGGATTTCATTGAGCAGGGGCTTACACTCCCAGCGCGAATCCCCTACCATTAACCGGCACTGACCATAAGAACAGTCATCATTGCAAGGATGTCATCATGACCGGCGAAACCCCAAGCAATCCTTACCAGACTCCGGACAGCATAACCCAGAAGCCAAACAACCCCGGAGCCCCTGAACTGGCCAGCCGACTGTATCGCTTTCTCGGCGCAATCATTGATGGCCTAGTGCAAATGGTCATTATCGGCCCAATCATCTATTTCAGCGGGATCTGGGACGCCATGATGCAAAGCAGCGGCACTATCAGCTTGACCACCAGCATCGGCCTGTTCATCGCCGGGGAGCTGATCTTCCTAGCCCTGCAAGGCTGGCTACTCTTTAACCGCCAGCAAACCATTGGCAAAGCCCTTCTCGACATGCGTATCGTCGGCATGGAACAGGACAGCGTTCCCGCCGGCAAACTCTACGGGCTACGTTATTTTGTTTTCCACGTGCTCGCCCAGCTGCCCGGCATCAACCTGATCATGCTTATCGACCCGTTATTGATTTTCCGCTCAGACCGCCGCTGCCTGCACGACCACCTCGCCGGCACCCAAGTGATTCAAACCCAAAGAACGACCACCTAATCACGATTTCGCCTGTTGCAGAGGAACACCATGCTGACCCACTTAAGCGTTCGCCACTTTGCCACCGTTGACCAGCTGGAGCTAGAGCCCGAAAATGGGCTCACCGCCATCAGCGGCGAAACCGGGGCAGGCAAATCTGTCATCATCGATGCCCTAGGGCTCACCCTAGGGAACAGGGCCGACTCATCGATTGTTCGCCACGGCCACGACCGCGCCGAAGTGCTGGCCACCTTCGACCTGCGCAACAACGCTGCCGCACAGCAATGGCTGATCGAACGGGAGCTGGATGATGAAGAACAATGCCTGCTTCGCCGTACCGTGCGTGCCGACGGCCGCTCCCGGGCTTATGTGAACGGCACCCCCACCCCGCTGTCGGAGGTACGAGAGCTGGGTGAACGTCTGATCAGCATTCACAGCCAGCACGAGCACCAAGCACTACTAAAAAAGGATGCCCACCGGCAGTTGCTGGACAATTTCGCCCATGCTCGCGACTTGGCCAACAGCGTGCGCGAGCACTGGCGCCACTGGCAGAGAGCCCGCCGTGCCCACGATGACGCCCTGAACCAAGCCCGTGAGCAAAATGAGAAAGAAGAACTGTTACGCTTCCAACTAGAAGAGCTGGACGCCCTCGCCCTGCAGGACGGCGAGCTGGAGCAACTGGAGCTGGAGCAACAACGACTGGGCAATGCAGAAAACTTGATCCGGCTTTGCCAGCAGTCCCTTGACGCACTTTATGAAGGCGAGGACGGCACCTGCAACGACCACCTTAGCCAAGTTAGCCACTGGTTAGACGATGCGCGCAATAACGACGGCGACTTGGGCAGCATTGCCGACACCGTGGAATCCGCCCGCCTGCAAGTGGAAGCTGCCGCCGACGACCTGCGTCATTACTTGGAAAAATTGGATCTGGACCCGGCGCGCCTCAGCCAGGTGGAAGAACGCCTGAGCCAAAGCTACACCCTGGCCCGCAAGCACCGCGTTCGCCCGCAAGAGCTGGTAGAACATCATCGCAGCCTGCTGGCCGAATCCGATACCCTGGGCAATGTGGATGCCCAGCTGCATGCTCTGGCGGAACAAGAAACGACCGCCCAGCAGCACTACATGGACAGCGCCCGCAAGCTAACCAAGGCTCGCCGCAGCGCCGCCAAGACTCTCAGCCAGCAAGTGCAAAAGCAACTCACGGCTCTGGGCATGAAAGCCGCGCAACTGGATGCCTGCCTGAGCGAGTGCCCCCCGAGCCTGGAGGGCTTGGAGGAAGTGGAGTTTTTGTTTACAGCCAACCCAGGGCAGCCACTCAAACCACTGGGCAAAGTCGCTTCCGGTGGCGAATTATCGCGGGTCAGCCTGGCCATCCAGGTGATCTGTGCGCGCAACCTGACCGTGCCCAGCCTGGTGTTCGATGAAGTGGACGTGGGCGTTGGCGGCGGCGTAGCCGAGATTGTGGGCCGATTACTGCGCGAACTGGGGCAGCATGCTCAAGTGCTGTGCATTACCCACCAGCCACAGGTGGCCAGTCAAGGGCATCAGCATTGGCAGGTGCACAAAATTCAAGAGGATGAGACCACCCACACCCGCATCCAAGAGCTAGATGACGCCGCCAGAGTGGAAGAATTGGCGCGAATGCTAGGAGGAGTAGAAATTACCGAGTCCACCCGTAACCATGCCAAAGAAATGCTGAGCAAGGCGCAGGCGGCGTGACAGAAAACGCAACCTACACGCCACGCCAAACCTCCACCCTAAAGCGCCTACGTGTCGCCTACTTCTTGGGTTTGACGTACAGCACCAGTGAGTGATCCACAATCTCGTAACCATACTCCTCGGCAATAGCATGCTGGCGCGACTCAATCACGTCATCCATAAATTCGACCACCGCGCCGGTTTCCATGCACACCATATGATCATGGTGCTCTTCATCAGCCAGCTCGAATACAGCAGAGCCACCTTCAAAGTTGTGGCGCAACACCATGCCAGCCTGCTCGAACTGCGTCAGCACGCGATATACCGTCGCCAAGCCCACGTCTTCGCCGGAATCCATCAACGACTTGTAGATATCTTCCGCGCTCAAGTGGCGCTCTGCGGACTTCTCCAGCTGCTGAAGGATTTTCACCCGCGGCAGGGTCACTTTAAGGCCCGCTTTTCTAAGATCCTGATTATCCAATGCGTATGCTCCATCTGCCAATCAATGGCGGTTTTGAAAAAGGCGGGAAATTTGTACCACCAAGAGTACCAAGGCGAACTCATCGCGCCGCGAGCTGTCAATAAAATATGACCCTATCGTCAGACCGGAGTTTGTCATAGGTTCCCAAGTCTGTATTATCGCCCGAACACTTAGCGAAGTCGAAAATCATGTCCCGCATTCTAGTTACACTATTACTAGTATCACTTCTAGCCTCTGCCGGATGCAGCACGCTGCGCTTTCCTGGCGTCTACAGAATTGATATTCCGCAAGGTAACTTTGTCACCGAAGATATGCTCAGCGAGCTGCAGCCGGGCATGACTCCGGAGCAAGTACGCTACGTCCTCGGCGCACCCACCTTGGTGGACCCGTTCACTCCGGATCTGTGGCTCTACCCAATGACCTATCGGCCCGGCAAAGGTGACAAGGTTAGCCAGAACATCGCTGTTTACTTTGAGGATGGCGCTTACAGGCGCTATGAGGGCGAGGTTATAGAAGACATCAAGTCCAAAACCTCCGGTCGCAGCGACATCGAATTACAACGTAAAGCCGCAGACCGCAGGAATGACGCTCAATAGCCTTCGGTCTTGCGCTGCCCCCTCACGCTTAGTTCGATGCTTTACCTGCTGATGCCTTTTCTTTTGCGCGCCTCTTACGGTTAAGTTTGGGGTCGGCCGTCAGCGGACGGTAGATTTCCACCCGCTCGCCAGGCTTCAATATATGCCCAGCCGGGTTTGCCACCACTTTACCGAACACCCCCATGGGCGCCTTATCTAGATCGAGATCGGCAAATTGCTCGCCGATACCCGACAGCTTAGCGGCGTCCAGCATAGAGGTACCATCAGGCACATCAAGACCTATCAGCCGCTGCTTTTGCGGTAACGCGTAGACCACCTCCACATGAATCATTGTTTCGCTCACCGTACAGGCACCTGCTCAGCCGGGGCAGAAGGCACCCCATCCACGTCACCGGGCTCAATCGGTTCCGTCACCGGAGCCGGGGTCGGAGTATCGGCTTCGGCGGCACCATGCATCTCGAACACCTGAGCATCAGGCTCCGTCATCTCTGCGGGCAACGCCCGTTGCACAGACCCAACCTCATCAGCGGGCGCCACCGCACTCCAGATGGAATACACAAATAAGGCTATCACTGCCGCCGGAGAGAAAATCCGCACCAGCGCACGCCACACCAGATACAACTTGAAGTTCTTGATGCCCAATTCCTTACGCGCCTGGGTTTCCTTCATCACCCAGCCGGCAAAGATAGCGATTAACAAGCCACCCAGCGGCAACATCACCGTGGTGGACAGAAATTCCATGTTGTCGAAGAAAGTGCCAGCCAGGAAGGTATTATCCTCCCACACATTGAACGACAGCACCGAACCGACACCCAATAGCCAAGCGCCCAAACCGACCAGGATGGCGGCTTTCACCCGGGTCAGACCTTTTTCCACCAACCAGGCCACCACCGGCTCACCCAAGCTAATGGACGAGCTCCACGCCGCGCACACTACCAACAGGAAGAACAAAGAACCGAACAACACGCCACCGGGAATATTCCCGAACGCCAGAGGCAGAGTAACAAACATCATTCCCGGCCCCTGGCCCACTTCCAACCCGCCAGAAAACAACAACGGGAACATGGCCATGCCAGCACCCAGTGCCACCAGAGTATCCAGTATGGCAACGATGGCCACCGTAGAAAGAATTGATATCGGCTTCTTTTTGCCCGTCTTCTGGTCGGTCACCTCGCGCGGCATATAAGCCCCATAGGCCATGATCGCGCCCATGCCCAGGCTCAGCGTAAAGAATGCCTGCCCAACCGCCACCAGTACCGCTTTGCCAGTGAGCTTGGAGAAATCAAACGCAAACAGGAAATTCATGGCGTCGCTAAAGCCAGGCGTCGTCGTCGCGTAACCCACCAGCACCAGCAGCAGCACGAACAACAGCGGCATCAGCACCTGTACGGCTTTTTCCAGCCCACCTTTCACGCCACGAGCAACCACCACCATAGTGAGCAGCATGAACAACGAATGGAAACCTAGCATCAACCAAGGGTTGGCCAACATGGTGTCAAAATGCGCCTCGGACTGGGTGGCCGTAATGCCGTCAAACGCCCCACGGGCCGCTTCCCAAGTGTAATATAATGCCCAGCTGGCCACCGCAGAATAAAACGACAGAATCAGGAATGCCGACAGCGCGCCCAGTATCCCAATGCCAGCCCAACGCTGGGTGACTTTGCTCTCACTGGCAAGCTTGCGCATGGTGTTGATCGGACTCAAACCGCCTTTGCGACCTAGCATGACTTCTGCGGTCATAATGGGAATCCCCACCACCGCAATACACAATAGATACAACAACACAAAGGCCCCGCCACCGTTTTCCCCGGTGATATACGGAAAGCGCCAAATATTACCCAACCCCACTGCCGACCCAGTTGCCGCCAAAATAAAGACCCAACGGCTGCCCCACACTCCATGGACCGACTTGTTTTCTTGCTTCATAACACCATTACTCTTATTCCCGTGGCGGTATTGTCTTTTTTTTGGCAGGGCGGCTCAAGTGACAGCCAGTAACATCGTAAACATTGGTACATAGTCACCTACCCGACACCAGCCCCCGACAGACAAACCGCTATCAGCCAGTCACCCCTTGCTCTATAATTGCCGCCCTATGGGAAAAGCCAACAAAAAAGCCAAAGCACCGTCGGCCACCATTGCGCAAAACCGCAAGGCACGCCACGAATATCATCTGGAAGAGCACTTCGAAGCCGGCCTAGTACTGGAAGGCTGGGAGGTGAAATCTCTGCGTGCCGGCAAAGGCAATCTTACAGAAGCCTATGTCTTGCTAAAAAACGGCGAAGCTTTTCTGTTCGGTGCCCGCTTCGAGCCACTCAACACCGCCAGCACCCACGTCAACCCTGATCCGACACGCACACGCAAATTGCTACTGCATCGTCGTGAGCTAGGCCGAGTATTTGGGGGGGTACAGAAAGACGGCTTCACCTGCGTACCGGTGAGCCTATATTGGAAGAAAGGATTCGCCAAATGCGACATCGCATTGGCCAAGGGCAAGCAGAAATTTGACAAGCGCGCCACAGAGAAAGAGCGCGACTGGAACCGTCAGAAACAGCGCGTACTGCGGCAGAGATAACGCGGTTAAGGCGCTACCTCTGCTCGCTGGGCACTGTCTGAAACTGGGTCATTACGCCGTGTGATGGGTGTCCACATCCTGCGCACGGCTATCGCCACGTAACTGCCAGTAAAATTGCAGCCAAGCGCGCAGCACCGCAGGCATGAAGTAGACAGCGAACAGAATCACAGGAATCCGTACTTCCGGGGTCGCCATATCCACCAAATAAATGCCCGCTGCATACGCAACCAGCGCAAATATCAGCTGCAAAGCCCTGTAAAGCAGCGGCTGAGCCTTCAAAGGCGACAGTGCCTTCTCGGAAACTTGCCCTGCTGACCGAAAGATCGTGTTCATCATCCTTCTCCTTCAATGAACGACAACGCTTTGATCAGCGGCCTTCTTGAAATCTCAATCTCAAGGCTCGCTGTAAAGCCATTGTGTGGTACACAATTTTTGAGCCAGATGTTTTGGGCGCTCATAGCTTCCCGTTCATCTTTTGCCCAACCCCACCACCGAACGATGTAACAATTAGTGGTGACACCGCTATAATGCGCCCGAAGAATGGTAGAACAAGCCCGCACTGTAGGACTGTTAGACAAAAATCGTGTAGAGAGGTAACACTTTTCACAATTTAAAGCACAACCCGCGCGGCCATCATATTGCAAGCCACAAAACCAGGGGCCGCATCCCCGCCCTCTCTCTCAATACTCTCCCTAACATTGAAAATCGACTTCCCTGCCCCCATCCCTTAGAATGAACCCATCACAGGGGCCGACCTGGATTCGACGCCGGTACTGAATTCTGTGGTGCATGCCGAGAAGGTCACGAGTCTCGTAAATCATTTGTGGCATATTAAAGCAATCGCAAACGACGATTCTTACGCACTAGCAGCTTAAACCCTGCTTATCGCCAATCGACCCTGCCTGTGGGGAAGAGCGGCGAGCATCGCAACACAGGCTCGCAGCAAAGTCCGCCCCGGATGGCGCTGTTAAAACTCTTAGGGGCCCGGCTTTCACGTCCTGCCAGTTGGGCTGTGAAGGCTTAAATCAATAAACATGGCTAAGCATGTAGATCTGCAGATGGATTGCTGACGGACGCGGGTTCGATTCCCGCCGGCTCCACCAAACAATAAAGAATAAGCCATTGAAATACATGGCTTATTCTTTATCTTTCAAAGAAAACGCACTGACAAGTGTCCGAATCTTGTCCACCCACAAAGCATGGAAGCCTTGGGGCATGAGAATCACAAACCCTATTTCAAAATCAGGCTTTTTCTGGCTCCCCTCCACCCCAGATCACAAAATCCCTGGGGAAATTACCATTTCGAACGGCGGCAAAGTCGAAATTGAGACCATTGGACACTTCAGGAACTCGCCCACACAGCTAGCGCAAATTTTGGCTGGAAACCATGACGGGGAGGCGCGCATACATGGCCATGTCCAAGAGTTTGGGGATGTAACAGTTGATGACTGTATATATACCAACCAAACACTCTCAACTCTGGGAGGGACTACCCTCTCAGCTAGAAACGCCTATCTAGGTGCCCTCATCAGTGAAAAAGAACCACCACTATTCGATAGCGTCGACTTCTCATTTGATGGACTGAATGAATGGGCAAGGCAAACATCGCTGTCGCAAAGCCGAAGCGAAGATCGAAATGAAATTTCAATTACGTATAAGAAGCCAGAAAACATTGATCTGCGCATTGGTGAGGGAGTATCACTTCATATTATCTACGACTATTCTTCTTCTGGATCTCCTGGAACTCGAACATTAAAGTCAACAACCTCACTCCGACTCTCCTTTGAAGAAGCCACAAATATAGAAGAGGCAATTCGTCTCATTCATCGCATCCAAAACTTTTTCAGCTTCGCAATGGACGAGACAACACACCTACTTCAGATAAACGGAACACATGAGAAATATATAATCCAACATGCCAACAATAGAGAAACTCTAAAACCGATAAAGATTTTCTACCATGGAGCCTATGACCCCGGCACAGAATCACCGTCAATTCTTGCTCCGAGCATGCTGTTCCATCTTCGCCTAGTCAAAGAAACACTAGAAAAAAACCTAACGGAATGGCTTCGTTACTATGAAGTCATAACACCAACACTGAACCTCTATTTCAGCCAAAAATCCGGAGCTTACCGATTTCTAAACGGAAGGTTCCTTGCTCTTGCCCAAGCAATCGAGACACTCCACAGAAACACATCTAATGAAAAGTTTATGGATGAGGCCGCATTCAAAGATATACGGCGACAGATAATCACAGGCTGCCCAGAGGCTTTTAGAGGTCGGCTAAGCCCGATGCTGATTCATGGGAACGAACTAAGCCTAAAAGAGCGACTAGAAAGAGTAATAGACCCACACTCAAAATACTTTGGCGGCAATGAAAACGTCGAAACCCTGATAAAAATGATAAAAGACAACAGAAACTATCTAACCCACTACGATAGAGCATTAGAAAATAAATTATTGGATGGACCGAAACTATATGCTGTTTGTCTGAAGATTGAGGCCATACTTCAAATAAAATTCATGGAACTTATCGGCTTTGAAGAAAGCCTTCTAGACCAAATCATAGAAAGAAGCCACGCCATAGCAAACAAGTTAAGACCCACCTTAACTGACAGTTGAGAGAGGATTTAGCCTCACAGCATCCTGCAGGTGATCAGGCGACAGGTGGGCATATCTCATGGTCATATTGATCGAGGCATGCCCCAGAATTCTTTGCAGCGTTAGAATATTTCCACCATTCATTGCGAAATGGCTTACGCAAAACATGCTCAGACTGTCCTTTTGGCAGCTTAATTCCCGAAGCAATCAATGCTCTACGAAAAGCGCTAAGAACTATTAGCCGAAATTCTCTCAACCTGCCCTCAATCTTCAGAAGAATGATCAATCTACAGAAATGTGGATTCACTCACCTCCCATCGGCAAAGAAATGCTTTAGATTTCGCATGCGAAACTAGAGCGTCTGGATCTTCACCCGCCCTGACATAGAAAAAAACTATGAAATGTATTTCATTGATTGTCACACTGATTTGCTCCACCGTTCATGCAAGCCAACATTGGTGGATACTTGATAGCAATACCGGGCTCTGCAAATTGCATGAGTTCTCCCCCTCAGATGCTTCTTGAGGCCAATAAAGATGCTAGGGTCGATTTATATCTTGAGAAAGCTGGCATCGTTTCGATATGGCTTCCATACGAGCAAAAGCACATCTACTTCGCTACGTCCCTCGATGCTTGCAACCGGGCTAAACTGGCTGCCTCAAAGCCCTCAAAGTGACCACATTTTGTCCATTTAGCAGTGCTTTTATGTGCCAGAAAGCTCACCGACCAAATCATAACCAACTGATTTATATGAGAAAGTGTAAATTAGTGTCAGATTGACCAGTTCGAGAAGCGGGTTCGATTCCCGCCGGCCCACCAAACAAAGAAGGCGCAAGCCATTGATAGCACCATATTCTTGCTATCTTTGGCTTGCGCTTTTTTTATGGCACCGGAAAAGCCTCGCAAAGCAGAAGAAGCTATCACGTATTTCAGCTCATTAGCCGTCCGCCAACGATGTGTAGTGGCGTTGTGAGCACAAGCTTATGGCGCAAGGCGTTCACGCTGCCAGCAGCCATCTCCTTGCTTCACGTACCGAAAACGGTCATGCAAACGACTGGGGCGGCCATGCCAAAACTGGATCTCGGTGGGGATGATCCGGTAGCCCCCCCACTGCTCCGGGCGAGGCACCGGCGCCGAAGGAAATTCCTGCTCCAGCCTCGACACCTCTGCCTCCAACCATTCCCGGCTAGCGGGTCGGCTCTGGGGGGAAATGGCTGCACTCACCTGGCTGGCATAGGGGCGGGAGGCGAAGTAACTGTCTGATTCTTCCTGATCCACTTTTTGCGCCTCGCCAATCACTATCATTTGGCGATCAAATGGCTGCCAGAACATGGTGAAGGACACCTTGGGGTTGGCCGCGATCTCTTCACCCTTGCGGCTGTCGTAGTGGGTAAAAAAGGTAAACCCCTGATTCTCGATTCCCTTGAGCAGGACCACTCGCGAAGAAGGCTGGCCATTGGCGCTCACCGTGGCAAGCGTGATGGCATTGGGCAGCGGCAATTCAGCTTCAATCGCTTCATCTACCCAACGACGGGCCTGCTCCAGCGGATCATCATGGAGGGTGGCTTCGATCAGGCCGTCAGCGTGATATTCTTCGCGCACGTCTTTCATGGTTTCCCCGGCTGGCTGTCATTCTGAGCGGGCAGTATAACGCCCGAGGAGGCCATGGCAGAAGGCTCTCTACACTTCTCTGGCAACACCGCCGGGCTGGCGCGCGGCTAAACGAGGCAACAAATGCCCTGGTGCTACATCGCCTAGGGCGACCAAAGCATCCAACCGTTACGCCAGGATTTGATTGCGTTATTTGATTGTTTTTCTGGAGCTAAAAATGTCCGCCTGCCCATGCCAATCCGGCCTGGATTACCGCCAATGCTGTCAGCCTCTGCATGAGGGCAAACCCGCACCATCCCCGCAAGCGTTGATGCGTTCACGGTTCTGCGCCTTTGCCCTAAACAATACCGCCTACCTGACCAGCAGCTGGCACCATAGCCAGCGTCCCGCCACCCTCACGCTGGATAGTGACGAACAGTGGCTGGCATTGGAGATTCTTCACTGCGATACCGATGGTGACACCGGCACCGTCCATTTCCGCGCGACCAGCCAACATCGCCAAGGCCTCAGCGTCCTGGAAGAAAACTCCCGTTTTGTTAAGGAAAATGGCCACTGGTTTTACCTGGACGGCACACCCAAATCGAGCGTGTTAAAGCTTGGGAGAAATGATCCCTGCCCTTGCGGTAGTAGCAGGAAGTTCAAGAAATGTTGCGGATAAAGAACATTATACGGCCTTACATCCTTTGCAAACTGGATGGCCCGCGCCGACACCAGTAATTCAGCAGAAGACGCGCGCTCCCATGGCCGTCGAAATAGGCCTTGCCAGAGCCTGAATGGAGCCTTCTGCCCTGCCCGTGCGTGATCTCACTGGTTACGCATTGGCGCCTCAATGGCTTAGGATAGCCTCAAAGCCAGACGTTCTAGTTACGCTGATGTTATTGATCCATTTCGCTGATTCTTTAAGGTGTCCCCATGAGCGATTCACAATTTGATGTGGTGGTCTTCGGTGCCTCCAGCTTCGTTGGCCAGATTCTCTGCCAATACCTCTTTGACACCTACGGGGCCAATGGTGAATTGAAGTGGGCAGCCGCCGGACGCTCGCAGAACAAGCTGAAACGAGTAAAAGCCTCTCTCGGCGACGGCGCCAGCACCCTCCCCTTGATCATCGCCAATGCCAACGACGCCGACAGCCTAGACGCCCTCTGCGCGCAAACTCGCGTAGTGGTTTCAACGGTGGGGCCCTACGCCTTGTATGGCGAGCCCATGATCAAGGCCTGTGTCAACAGCGGTACTGATTACTGCGACCTCACAGGGGAAGCCCAGTGGATAGCGGAAATGCTAGAAAAATACGAAACCACCGCCAAGAAAAATGGCGCACGTATCGTGCACTGCTGCGGATTCGATTCCATTCCCTCTGACATGGGGGTCTACTTTCTCCAACAGCAATCTCAAGCGCGCTTTAACGCCCCCGCCAGCACTGTGCACATGCGGGTAAAGGTCGCCAAGGGTGGTGTATCCGGCGGCACCGTCGCTAGCATGATGAATATTGCAGAAGAAGCAGGCAAAGACCCGGCTCTGCGCAAGAAATTGGCCGACCCGTACCTGCTCTGCCCTCCGGACCACGGCTTCAAGAGCCGCCAGAACAGCATCGGACTGGCCAGTTACGATGACGATTTCAACGCCTGGGTTGGCCCTTTTGTGATGGATGCCATTAACAGCCGCGTGGTGCATCGCTCCAACACCTTGAGTGGCAAGGCCTACTCCGATCACTTCATCTATAGCGAGGCCATGCTCACTGGCAATGGCATGGGCGGGCGCATGAAAGCACTGGGTATCGGCGTCGGCACCGGCCTGTTCTTTGTCGCCGCCGCGGTCAAGCCCACCCGCTGGGTGCTAAACACATTTGTAATGCCGCAACCCGGCGAGGGGCCCAGCCCGGAAGCACAAAAAGCCGGCTTCTATGACATCCGTTTTGTTGGCCACACCGACAACAGCGAAACCCTGAAAGTAAAAGTCACCGGCGATGCGGACCCCGGTTACGGCTCCACGGCCAAACTGCTTGGGCAAGCCGCCGCCTGCCTGGCACAAGACGTGGCAGAAGACGCCCCCGGCGGCTTCTGGACAACAGCCACTCTCCTTGGCGAGCCCTTACTGAAACGACTACAGGATAATGCCGGCATGACCTTCACCGTCATCGACTGAAAAACTCGGCCTGCGAGCCTTGCTCGCGGGCTGGAGCTTGCTAAAAACACCCAGTGATCACGACCCTGCGAGGCGAGGGCACGGACCACCGCACTGGCCCCGTGATGCTAACCGAGCTGCCGCACACTATTGAGACAGTGAATTCCGCCTACGAAAAACCACACCAATACACAAAACGAGCTCGAGTAATTGCCGTTCTGCACTGCTGACTTCACACCAAAACCAAAATGTTCTCGTTTCCTATTAACCCGACTTACTGGAGCTGAAAGTTCTTTACCGGTAAGGGCGCGGGTGCAACATCCCCCAACGCGTCCGCAACGGAAATTTCATGGATACGACACAAGGCATCCAACGGCAGGTCGTTAGGGGCGCGCCCGAACGGTGTTTCTAGGTGCTCAGAAAGGCGATCAATACCGAAGAAGGTATAGGCTACGACGGCGGTGAGAATGGGTGACACCCATCCCATGCTTCCGGTCAATGCGAAAGGCAACAGGTAGCAATAGACATAGGCTGTACGGTGAACCAACAAGGTATAGGCAAACGGCAGAGGCGTAGTCGCAATTCGTTCGCTGGCAGCCTGAACCTTACTCAGCGCGGCCAAACGCTCATCAAGCATCCTCAAACCCATACTATCCAACGAGCCCTGACGATACTGCTCACCCAGCAGGCTGCCAGCCTGTGCGATAAAGGCATCGGCAGGGTTCGCGGTTGCCAATGCTAGATCACAGTCTTCACGCGACACCCAGGCCAACAAATCCTCGCCAACATTTTCTTCCCGTAGCTGCCCTTTCAGGGCGTGGGCATAGGCAAGGGCCCTCATCAGTATAGCTCGCCGGGCAGGCGCATTTTCCCCTAGCAGCGCACCGCTAACCCGAGCCAGGCTGCGTATTTCATTAACCATCTGCCCCCACTGCTTCCTGGCTTCCCACCACCGGTCATAAGAGGCATTGTTGCGAAAACCAAGCAGAATCGACAAAACGATTCCAAGCAGGGTCACCGGCATGATAGTCAGACTTTGCAAACCAATCAGCTGATAGTGGCTAAGCGCTGCAACCGCCACGGAAAACAACGCAACAAAGGCAATATGCGGCAAAATTTCCGGCACTACCGAGCCTCGCAGGGCAAGCAATAGGGCAATAGCGTTAGGACGCTCTCGAACGATCATGGTAGTAATCCGCAGAAATGTCGGGGCTGGCGCCAAACGGCGCCGCTAGCCAATCGGTAGCGCGAGCACCCCCACTAGCAACCGTGCTTACTCACTCACTTAGCTCTTCAATTTATAACCGGTTTTGAAAATCCACCACACCAGCCCCATGCACAGGGTCAGGAAAAACAACGTCATACCCAAGCTAACACCAATGTGTACATCGGCGACGCCGAAAAAGCTGTAACGGAATCCACTAATCAAATAGACCACCGGATTGAACAAAGTCACCGTCTGCCAGACCGGCGGCAACATATCGATGGAATAGAAACTGCCCCCCAGGAAGGTCAGCGGTGTAATAATCATCAAAGGAATGATCTGCAACTTCTCAAACGTATCGGCCCACACCCCGATAACAAAGCCAAACAAACTGAACGTCACTGCCGTAAGCAACAGAAAACTGATCATTAAAAGTGGATGTTGCACGTCATAATCCACAAATAATCGAGCGGTAAGAAGAATAAGCAACCCCAGAATCGTCGACTTGGTAGCCGCAGCCCCCACATAGCCGATCACAATCTCCACATAGGACACAGGAGCAGATAACACTTCATAAATGGTGCCGGAAAAGGTGGGCATGTATATACCAAAAGACGCGTTGGAAATACTCTGCGTCATCAGAGACAACATGATCAGCCCAGGAATAATAAACGCGCCATAACTAACACCATCAATCTCGACCATACGTGAACCGATGGCGGACCCGAACACCACAAAATACAACGATGTGGAGATCACTGGTGATGCAACACTCTGCATCAGAGTACGCCAGGTTCGCGCCATCTCGAATTTGTAAATCGCGCGAATGGAGTGAATATTCATTTTTCATCCCCCGGTACATTGGGTTTTTCACTGGTGGCTCCATTCGAAACCGGGCTAGCGCCAGGCTTACCGTTATGAACTAGATCCACAAAAATATCTTCCAGCGAACTTTGTCGTGAGTGCAGGTCTTTGAAATCGATACCCTGCTCGTTCAGGTGACGTAGCAGTTCGGCAATGCCGGTGTTTTCCTGGTTGGCATCGTAGCTATACACCAGTGAGAAGCCTTCATCGGCCAACGCCAGTTCCTGCCCTGCCAACACATCCGGCACTGCCGTCAATGGCTCAGACAGATGCACGATCAGCTGTTTGCGGCCTAGCTTCTCCATCAGGCGCGATTTTTCATCCACTAGAATAATTTCACCCTTGCTGATAATCCCCACTCGGTCGGCCATTTCCTCGGCCTCTTCAATGTAGTGGGTAGTCAGGATGATAGTGACTCCTTGCTCACGAAGCTGACGTACCATTTCCCACATTTCACGTCGCAACTCCACGTCCACGCCCGCGGTGGGCTCATCAAGAAACAAAATTCTGGGTTCATGGGACAGCGCCTTGGCTATCATCACCCGACGTTTCATGCCACCGGACAACGTGATGATCTTGCTGTCTTTCTTGTCCCACAGAGACAATGCCTTTAACACTTTTTCGATATGGGCATCATTGCGCGGTTTTCCAAAAAGGCCACGACTAAAACTCACCGTTGCCCAAACTGTTTCGAAGGCATCCGTGGAAATTTCCTGAGGCACCAACCCAATGGCACTTCTTGCGGCACGAAATTCGGAAATGATGTCATGGCCTGCGGCCCGCACCGTACCCGAAGAAGGATTAACAATACCGCAAATAATACTGATCAGCGTGGTTTTGCCCGCACCATTGGGCCCCAGCAAGGCAAAGATCTCGCCAGCGCGAATATCCAGATCCACGCCTTTGAGCGCCTGAAACCCGGATTGATAAGTCTTGTGCAGGTTCTTGATCGAAACCACTGCATCCACACGCATTCTCCCTCAATGGCAGCACATCAGGGCTGCCCACTTGCATTAATTCAGGCGCCTATTATGCACACCCGGCAGGCCCTTGGCGCATCGTTCTGGAGCCCCTAGTCCCTTCGCATCAAACCCCAGACAACGTCATTACCGCTACGGCCCCGCGCAGACCGCTGATGTGCTAATATAGCGAACCACAATCAGGTCCGGCGCAGCACGATACAGCGCGACCTCCTGCGCCCGCCCACCCGGGCAACAGCGCAGGATCTCCACGCCAGCGCTGTTGCCAGCCTGAACACGAGAGCCGAGCTCACACCGCGAGCATCACGACTTAGGTCGGACTTCATCTTGCCCGCCAGCGTGCCAGAATAGGGACCACCCCTCAGTCCGGCACAAACTCGGACACTACGGTTTCACCCTCACCAACCGCAATCAGGAGGCAATATGAACGAGAACACCGTAACCGTTATTCCCGGGGACGGAATCGGGCCGGATATCGTGGATTCCACAGTGCGAGTTCTGGACGCACTGGATTGCGGGCTCAAGTTTGAATATGCCATCGCAGGACAGACCGCTCTTGATAAAGGGCTGGAACTGGTACCCGAAGAGACTCTCACCATACTACGTCGCAATCGCCTAGCCCTAAAAGGCCCCATCACCACGCCAGTGGGCGGCGGCTTTACTTCCGTTAACGTCACCCTTCGCAAGACCTTTGACCTGTTCGCCAATGTGCGCCCCGCCCTCTCCATTCCCGGCGTGAAGTCCCGCTATGACAATGTGGACATCATGACCATCCGAGAAAATATCGAAGGCATCTATTCTGGTTTGGGGCAAACCGTCAGCGACGACGGCGAAACCGCCGAGCTGCGTAGCCGTATCACCCGTACTGAGTCCGAACGCTTACTGCGCTTTGCTTATGAAACGGCGACCAAACAAGGCCGAAAAAAGGTCACGGTGGTACATAAAGCAAACATCATGAAATCCACCTCTGGGCTATTTCTAGATGTGGCACGCAAGGTGCGTAAGGATTACCCAAACCTGGAACACGAAGAAATGATTGTGGACGCCTGCGCCATGCAGCTAGCCATGAACCCACACCGTTTCGACGTGCTGGTCACCACCAATCTTTTTGGCGATATTCTCTCCGACCTGTGTGCCGGGCTGATCGGTGGGTTGGGCGTGGCCCCAGGGGCCAACATCGGGGAACATGGCGGCCTATTTGAAGCGGTGCATGGTAGCGCCCCAGACATCGCCGGCAAAGGCATCGCCAACCCCACTGCCATCTTACTGGCCGGGGCGATGATGCTTGATTACATGGAGCAACACGACAAGGCAAAGAAACTGCGCCGTACGGTACGCCATGTGGTCGGCCAAGGTGAAGTAGTGACTCCAGATCTAGGGGGCCGCGCCAGCACTAGCGAGTTTACCGACGAGCTAATTCGCCACCTCACTAACCAATAGCCGCCACCAAAGTAAGTACCCGCCCGGTGGCCCGACATCGTCGGCAACCGGGCTATTGCTCAAACGTTACCTGTAACCTTTTCGAGCGTGCGCAGGCCTGCAGATCTTCAATACCCGGCTTATCAATACGTCCATTTGGCTGAACACGCCCATACGCCTGATAAGCCATGGGCCATTCTCTAGCAGCTTCCGCCGGCGTGTTAGCACGCATCAACGTAACGTAACCATTGCTTCCGGTAGTATTGAATCGTTCCCCGAGACAACTAGCCACTCGATCTAGGCCTGATCCACGGTCAGCCTTGAATTTGTACTTTCCAGAAAACCAGACAATCCGCTGAGCATCTGAATAATAATTCGTTTGCAAATCAGCATTACATTTTGAGCACACATAGTAATACTGAACCAGGCCATCGTATTTACCGTTGAAAACAAGAGCCTCGGATTCCTCATTCGTTAGCACCATAGATTTAGATAACGTTTTCGACCCTCTTATGTTCGTTATATCGACCCTTAACTTAGCGCCCGAGTCCAATCGAGAGAAATCGAACCAGTCATTCACCGTCCAAACGTATGCGACACGCATTTCTTTTCCGCTAAACCCAGACAGCCCCTGTCGGTTAACCTGCTTTCCATTGGCATAAATCTGAAGGTAGAGGCCCCCCTGAGAATCAGTCTAATTCCTCTCTACTATCTCCACCTCCTCGGTTCCCAAACGCCCCGCCGGTAAATCGTTATGAAAGCAATGGATTTAAACATCATTTACCCCGACAACAGACACAATAGAGGTCCCGTACTAAGGCAGGGAACCTCTATTACAAAATAGCAAAAGGAGACGGCCTATCGCATACCCCAATTTGGGTATCAACCCCATTGCTAGTCCTGTTAGGGTGGACTGTCAGGGCAGAAAGCCCTGCAGGTTATCTTCAACAAGTTGGGCCAGAGCATCCAGGTGGGCAGGTTCAGCATTAAGTGCGGAGATATAAGCAAAAGACTCACCGCCAGCTTCTTCAAAATACTCACGGTTTTCTTGGTCAATTTCTTCCACGGTTTCCAGGCAATCCGCAGAAAAGCCTGGGCAGAATACCTGTACTGATTTCACGCCTTCACCGGGGAGGGATTTCATGGTGGCATCAGTATAGGGCTGCAGCCACTCTTCTGCGCCAAAGCGGGACTGGAACGTGGTCATCCACTGGCCATCACTCAGCCCAAGCGCCTTGGCCAACAACTGTGATGTTTGGTGGCACTCATGGAAATATGGATCGCCCTTGAGCAAAAAGCGTTTCGGCACACCGTGAAAGCTAAATACTAACTTGTCCGCACTACCGTTCTTTTCTCGGTAGGCACGAATATGCTCAGCCATGGCTTGAATATAGGGCGGGTAATCCGGGTAATGGCTAATAAAGCGTAGATCAGGCAGCAAGCGTCGGCCCATAAAATCCTGGGCCACGGCATCAAAGGTAGAGCCATTGGTGGAACCGGAATATTGCGGATACAACGGCAACACAACCAGCTTACGAATGCCCTCGTCCTCAAACGCCTGCAACTGGCTGGCAATGGACGGATTGCCGTAACGCATGGCCACACGCACCACCACATCATCGCCATATTTACTCTGCAAGCGCTGACGAATACCTTCCCCTTGGGCAAGGCTGTACACCAACAACGGCGAGCCCTCTTCCGTCCACACGCTTTTGTAGGCTTCCGCAGACTTACGAGGGCGAATGACCAGAATCACCAGATTAAGGATGAAAAACCAGATAAAGCGGGGAATCTCCACCACTCGGGGATCAGAAAGAAACTCCCGCAGATAACGGCGCAGGGCGCCTGTTTCCGGCGCATCTGGGGTTCCCAGGTTTGTAATGAGCACACCAACCTTGCGGGGGTTGAGGTGCTCTAGGTTTTCCTGTCCCTTGTAGGCCATCCTGATTCTCGCTCAGCAATACATGTTGATTCGTTAGTGTAGCGCTAGCACCTCAAAGCGCCATGAAGCCCTATCTATTGCAACGATTAGCTTTCTGGTAGCTCGCCTTCGTGCTGGGCTAAAGCGTCACGGAGATCATCGGGCAGCGGCGCTGAGGCCTGCGTCTTGTGGTCAAAATACACCTGAACGGCCCGCCCTCTGGCCACCAGAGCCCCGTTCTGCCATGCCTGCTGAATCACCACAAAGGAGCTGTTGCCAATGCGCTCAATAGCTGCACGCAGGATCACGTCACTGCCATAGTAAATCTGAGCGACAAAATCGACCTCCACTCGGGCGAGAATCAACGGCATTGATGCTGGATTTTCCGCGTCACCGAAAAGCCGAAACAACGGCGCACGACCGGTTTCAAACCAACCAGTGACAACCGTATTATTCACATGGCCAAAAGCATCGGTCTCGTAAAAGCGGGGGGTAATGGTTTGTTCAAACATGGCTGAATCCAATACAGGAAAGAAGCCGCCATGATACCCATAGCCTCCCATAAATCGAAGCCTTGATGATCACGAGCCGGGGCTTAGGGAACGCCTTGCAGATGATCCAAGTCCGCTCGCAATTTCTCGACGGCCTCTTCCTGGGAATACTGCTCCACCTGCAACTGATCCACCCGCGCCATTAAGGCCTCGATGCCCTCACTGGCCCGCTCCATGGGCTCTCCCATTTCGCTGGATTGCTGCGCGCGTTCTTCCAATTCCCGCAACTCCTCATCCTGCACCGAGAGCTGCTGGCGCGCACGGCGCAACCGATCAGAGACATCGATCAAGGCTCGCTGCTCATCCAGCAGCAAGCGTCGCAGCCGATTGAGCAAGGACTGGTAAGCATCGCTACCCACGGTTATTTGCTGCCAATCGGCGAAGCGCTGCCGCAACAGGGAGGCCGGCAGGCCAGCAGGAAGGTCCGTAAGCGACAAGCTAATCCGCGCCTGGGTCACATCGTCCTTATCGAACAGTCCGGTCTGTTCGCCTTCAATTTTCGCCACACCGGGCAACACTGCTCGCTCCCCTGCCCGAGCCCCCGCCGTCACCACCAGTTCCCGAGTATCTGCATCTGCATAACGCACCCGCTGCAGATCCTCCTGCAGCAGCAGAGCCACATCAAACAGGTAATGGGTAGCAGAATGGTCCTCATGCCCCTCTTCATTGCGCCCCGTCACGGTCAGAGTATCCACCCGCCAAACGCTCAGGTTGTTATCCTGCAAGGTCTGCCGTACCTGCTGTTGCAGATACGCTTGCTTGCCATCATTGCTACAAGAACCAACAGCCAAAAGCGCCAGCAACCCCGTGGCGAGCCCGATCAGGGTGGATTTTATAGTCATGGCCCCTCGCTTTCCTGGTTTGTCTGCTTAATACGCGCCTTCTTGCTTAATTCTTCACCCCACCCATACCGCCCGGCGGGACTGTGTTTTGCCTGACAAGCCGGTACAATGCCGCCTCTTTCTCCCCGCCGGTTGCTGAGAGTACTCCGCAGCCGTCGATGGCGTGCCCCCGCCGCTCTCTCGTTACAGGATAGTCCTTTGATTTCTACCGCGAACATCACTATGCAGTTCGGCGCCAAGCCACTGTTTGAAAACGTTTCCGTCAAATTCGGCAACGGCAACCGTTACGGCCTAATCGGCGCCAACGGCTGCGGCAAATCCACCTTCATGAAGATTCTCGGTGGCGAACTGCAGCCCAGCAATGGTCAGGTCATGCTGGATTCCAATGATCGCCTTGGGAAATTGCGCCAGGACCAGTTCGCCTTCGAAGAATACACGGTTCTGGACACCGTGATCATGGGGCATACCGAGCTGGCCACGGTAAAAGCCGAACGCGACCGTATCTACAGCCTGCCGGAAATGAGCGAAGAAGACGGCATGCGCGTGGCGGAACTGGAGATGCAGTTCGCAGAAATGGACGGTTACACCGCCGAAGCCCGTGCCGGGGATCTGCTGTTGGGCCTTGGCATTCCCGAGGAGCAACACGCGGGCCCGATGACCGCAGTGGCCCCCGGCTGGAAACTGCGCGTGCTGCTCGCCCAAGCGCTGTTTTCCGATCCGGACGTATTGCTGCTTGATGAGCCCACTAACCACTTGGACATCCATACTATTCGCTGGCTGGAAGATATTTTGGTGGCCCGTTCTAGCACCATGATTATTATCTCCCACGATCGCCACTTCCTGAACAGTGTATGCACCCACATGGCGGATCTCGATTACGGTGAACTCCGCTTGTTCCCCGGTAACTACGACGAGTATATGACCGCCGCCACCGCCGCCCGTGATCGGCTGTATGCAGATAACGCCAAGAAGAAAAAAGAAATTGCTGACCTGCAAAGCTTTGTTAGTCGCTTCTCGGCTAATGCCTCCAAGGCCAAACAGGCCACCAGCCGGGCCAAGCAAATCGACAAGATCCAGCTGGAAGAGGTAAAGCCCTCCAGCCGCATTAGCCCCTACATTCGTTTTGAACAAAGCAAAAAACTACACCGCCAAGCGGTAACCCTAGAAGGGCTCGGCAAGCATTACGATGACCTGACCCTATTCCAGGACCTGAGCCTGCAAGTAGAGGCCGGCGAACGGGTAGCCATTATCGGCCCTAACGGCATCGGTAAGACCACCCTGCTGCGCTGCCTGGCCGGCGACCTGACCGCAGATACCGGCACCGTAAAATGGGCGGAAGCCGCCGACCTCGGTTACTTCGCTCAAGACCACAGCCATGACTTTGAACAGGACATGATCCTGTTCGACTGGATGGCCCAATGGACCAGCGATGGCGAGCAGGCAGTCCGTGCGGCGCTTGGCCGCATGCTGTTTTCCAACGACGAAGTAATGAAATCCGTGAAGGTGATTTCCGGGGGAGAACAAGGCCGCATGCTGTTCGGCAAGCTGACGCTGACTCAGCCCAATGTCTTGTTACTGGACGAACCCACCAACCATCTGGACATGGAATCCATCGAAGCGCTCAACCTAGCGCTGGAGAACTACCCAGGCACACTGTTCTTTGTCAGCCACGACCGGGAATTCGTCAGCTCCTTGGCCACCCGCATTCTGGAAATCACCCCGGACGGAGTGCGCGATTTCACCGGCAGTTACGATGATTATCTGAAGAGCATTGAGGCCTGAAGGCACGTAAAGAACAGCAAAGCGGAAATGCCGGCAAGGCGTTTCCGCTGTTTTATGCCCCCCTTCTATAAGGGCCTCACCAGATAGGGATTTCAGAACCGGGAGAATCCAATGGCCGATATTGATCAAGCCAGCAAAACCGAGATGGAAGCCGCCGCGTTTCGCCACCTGCTGCGGCATCTGGATGAACACAAAGACGTGCAAAATATCGACCTGATGATCCAGGCAGATTTCTGCCGTAATTGTTTGGCTAAGTGGCTAATGGAAGCGGCGACGGAGCAAGGCGTGGAACTGGATTATGACGGCGCACGGGAATACGTCTACGGCATGCCCTTCGCTGAATGGAAAACGCTCTACCAGAAACCCGCCAGCGAGGCACAACTGGCAGCCTTTGAGGCCAAACAAGCCGCCCGTAAACGCTAAGCTGCTTTAGCAAAACGAATTTCCCCGGCCCCAAAAAGGCGGCCCGCAGGCCGCCTGACAACACACAGGGCTTGTATTTTATTGCCGTGATTTATTCGCTGAAGACACTTTGCACTTCATAGATGGCGGTGGAGCCACTGACTTCGTTCCCCACCACCAGCAGCGCCTTGCCGTTGGCAGAATCCGCAGCCGAAATAAACACCAACCCTTCCGGACCCAGATCCCCATACCCATCCAGGTTGCCCGCTTCCGGAGCCACATCCCAGGTTTCACGGCTGTTCAAATAATCCTGATAGACCGGCGCCGCCGGATCCGTAATGTCATACACCAGCACGCCCCCCATGCGCTCCAGCCCCAAGAACAAGAAATGCTTGTCGCCAATCTGACCGATGGTCAGCCCTTCCGGCTCAGGCCCCTTGGCATCACTGCGGCTGTCTATGGCATTGCCTTCATCGTGGCCGCTGTTGAAATAGTCGGCACAATCGATTGATCGCTCGGAGCCCAACTTGCAGTCGTCGCTGGCCAGAAACTGCTCAATGGCATCGCCGCTATCAAACACCAGATCACCACTGTCATCGCGAATGGAGAACGAACGACCACCATAGCTGTAGAGCGTGTCGTACATGATATGCGTACCCACCTCGTCTCCTTCAGGCTGCGAACCATTGGCCATGAATTTCAGCGGTTGGCCATCGACGTCAGTCTTGTAACCCATCGTCCAGGTGATGTTCAGGCGCCCCAGCACATCGTCTTCACGGCAATCGCCGGAATCGCCCGCTGTGGCACCGCAATAGCCGAAGACCGCAGGATCCAACAGGGCTCCCTCTGCCAACGCGCTCAGCTGCGGCGGCAAATCATCGCCACAACGACGGGCAAACCCGCTGTTATGCACCAGATGCTTCACGCGGAATTCTTCAACAAAGCCCTGGCTAGCATCCGGCTCACAAGCGACCGGCGGCACCACCTTTGCATCCGCTTCTTCGCCCCAGTAGTCGTCATTGTCTTCGCCCCAGGCCCGAGCATCCCCTTCGTTGGCGGTCACCAGGTAGGTCTTGCCGTTCACGGTATAGCCATGAATCGAGTCCGGCAGGTACAGCCCCACTACACCGGCAAAAGTCCTGATATTGATAACTTCATCGTCATCGCTGGCATCAATCCCGTTACCTTCTACGCTGCGATCAATTTCTCCCAGAGAAACGATGTCGGTTATCGTCGCTGTGGCGATATCCACTTTCGCCAGCGCATTATTTTCCTGCAGGGTCACCCAGGCTGTGTTGCCATCAGCTGAAACCGCAATGTACTCCGGCTCCAGATCCTGCGCGGCGGATGCCCCCGGACCATAAATGCGAACCCCTTGGTTACGCAGGCTCTCTTCCTGGCCGTTATACGCCGTGAAGTCTGCAGTACTAACCACCGGGTTGGACGGATCACTGAAATCCACAATGCTGATAGAGCCCTCAGGGTCTGTTTGATAATCATCACTGGGCTCGCCTTCGTTGGCGGTGAGCACGCGGGTTCCATCCGGGGTAAACGCCACCATGTCTGGCTGGGCGCCAACCCGCTGGCTGCCCAGCAAGGTCAAATCACTGGCCTGATACAACGCCACAAAGCCATTATCAGTTTTCGGCTCCGCCTCAATGGCCACCGCCACCAAACCATGGCTGGCAGCGACGCTATTCACTTCCGCGCCCGGCGCAATGCCTGCGACACTAATCGCATCGATCTTGACCGGGTTCTCAGGGTCACTCAGGTCCAGCACATCCAGTTCGCCCTGCTCCGCATTCACTACGAACAAACGCTGGCTTGCCGCATCATAAGCCGGGATTTCTGCGGCGGAGGCATCAAAACTGCCTGTGGAATAGCGACTGACATAGGAGAGCTTGATACTGTCCGGTGTGCGCACCGCCTCATCCACAACCGCGTCAGGCTGATTGCTGTCGCCACCACAGGCCGTCAGCGTTGCCGCCAGAATGACACCAGCTCCCAGATACAAATTCTTCATCGGTTTCCCCTGTTATCTGCAGATCCCCCAAACGGATTGCTCACAGGGTTTTACAGGGCAGGAATGAAGCCAGCACGACAGTGAAATGACGACTTGATGACAGCTACCGGGCGGCCACGGACAGAGCACCGTTCCACAGAGGGAATTGACCCAAGGGTACAGAGAGCCTGGAAGGGGTAATCCAACAACTTTCAATGCGGCATAAAAAACGCGGCACCTGCCAGGCAGGGCCGCGTTTACCGAGCGAAACCAAGCTGATTCACATCAGACGGTTTCGTAATCGTTCTCTTCAAAAGCGGCCATCTGTGCCGCGTACTGAGTGGCAAACCCTGGGTACATGGTGGCATTGAAGCCGTCTTCGGTGAGATACCAGCTCTTGCAACCTGAATTCCAGTTAGTTTTTGCCAGCCGTTTCTGCATGGCCTGGTTGTGCTTACGCTGAACATCTTTTTTCACATCCAGCATCTTCAGGTCTTCCTGAAGAATTTTCTGCACCCCTTTCACCGCGTAATCAAGCTGGGACTCCATATACACCAGGGCGGAATTATGACCGGGCCCAGAATTAGGCCCAAAGGTCATATAGAGATTGGGATAACCGGACACATTAATGCTCTTGTAGGCCTGGGCACCGCCTTGCCACTCGTCACCCAACACCCGACCCTTACGCCCTTTAACGGGGAAAGGCGTGCCGGAATGGCTGACATCGAAGCCCGTAGCAAACACGATGCAGTCGGCCTGATGCTCAATACCTTCTACCGTACGAATCCCTTTTTCACTAAGGCGAGCAATGGGCCAGGTAATCAGTTTGGCATTGTCTTTTTGCAACGCAGGGTAATAATCATTGGAGACCAACACCCGCTTGCAGCCGATGGTGAAATCCGGGGTCAACTGACGACGCAACCAGCGGTCTTTCACTTGCCGGCGTAGATGCATCTTCGCTACCCGTTCAGCAACGCGGGTCAGCGGCGAGTTCCATATTACCGCCAGCGCCATGCTTTCATGGGTCCAGAAGAGAAGATTACGCATGGCCTGCTGGCTGGCCGGCAACTTGCGAAAAAGGGCTTTGTTCCAGGCCGGAGTGACAAAATCAGGACGCGGCAGAACCCAGCCCGGAGTGCGCTGAAACACCTTCACGTGGGCCGCCTGTTTGACCAGTTCGGGAATGATTTGGATACCGCTGGCACCGGTACCAATGACAGCCACTTTCTTGCCGGTAAAATCGTACTCATGATCCCAGCGGGCGCTGTGAATCTTGTGGCCCTTGAAATCCTCAATACCAGTAATCGCCGGGAAACTGCAGTTCGACAAGGGCCCCTGAGCCATCACTGCGGCCCGCCCAGCAAACTGCTCCCCCTTATCCGTCGTGGCGGTCCAGATGCCTTTCTTTTCATCAAAAGACAGCTCTTGCACGTTTTTCTCGAAACGAATGTACGACTCCAACTCGAACTCAGCCACCAGATGCTGGATATAACCCAGGATTTCTTCGCTGCCCGAGAAGCTCCGTGACCAGTTCGGGTTGGGCGCAAAAGAATACGAATAGAGATTGGAGGGAACGTCGCAAGCGGCCCCAGGGTATTGATTGTCTCGCCAGGTGCCGCCCACCGCGTTGGCTCGTTCCAGAATCACGATATCCTCAATACCGGCCTGCTTGAGACGAATGGCCATCCCTAGGCCGGCAAACCCCGCGCCCACAATCAGGACCGAGGCCGGTTTTATCACTGGTGTTTTTGTTACCGCCGGCTCTTTCGTTGAGGAAGAACGCTGACGGGAAGCCGATTTGCGAACGGCCTTTTTAGGGGAAGTAGGGGATGCAGTCATAACAAAATCTCATCAAAAAGCAGGAGACCACCATCATCTGCCAGGCACATGATGGTGGTCTTCGGTAACATCAAGCAATGGGGTGATAAGTCAGCTCATTCACCCAGGAAGGCACAGCAGGCAGCATCCGGGGCGGTATCATTCCGGTCAACTTGACTAGACCATCCACGGGTACGTGATAAACACGTTTATTGCGATCTACCATAAGTTTGGCGTGGTGACGGACCAACTGATACCAAGGGTTACGACGGCCATCTTCGGTACGCCCACCAATTGTTTCGAATTTGGCCATCGCGGCATACAGGCGCTCTTCCGGCAGCCCCATACCAATAATGTTGTCGCGCATCTTGTTGAGCAAAGGCAGATAGGAGGCCATACCTAACAACAGGCGAGGATTCAGCAGGGGGGCCAGCATTTTGGCGGCACCAATAAAGGTCTTCCCGCGCCCCTGCATTTCCATCACGCTAAAGCCGACGCCCAAATGACGGGATTCGTCGTCATTGATTTTTTCAAAGGCCTGATGACAAATCGGGTCTTTTACGGTCTCCAGCAGGAAGGTACACAAGGCACCATCCAGAGCAATTTCTAGCATCGGCACCATTGTGCCCAACACATAAATCGGCATCTCATCGCTGTAACGATCCAGCCACTCAATCGCCAATCGTAAGTTGATATTAGGTTCGGGAATACCTTCTCCCTCGAGCATCCCCCAACGTTTCATCAGTGCCATTTCGACATTGGCATGGCGCTGCTCTTCCGCGTGAAAGTAGGTATAGATTTGACGCAAGGTTTCTGTGGGCGCTTTCTTAGCCATGGCGGCAAAGGCCCTGGCGCCCACGTGCTCAATCCACATCACATCAGCCATGAAAGCTTTCAGCTTGGGCCATTGTTCTTCGGTAATCAGCTCCGCGCCGGGAGCATCCCAGTCGATATCTGACAGGGCCCACTGGGTGGATTGAATCTTTGCCAACATTTTTTCCAAATCGATAGAAGCCATGATGCTCTCCTGTTATTGCGATACGGCTTTGAAGCCGTTTAACGGCATTCGGTTTATGCTTTTGCGGACGCCAAGCGGCTGAGCAGCCCGGCACCACGGGTATAGACGGAGGGCAGATAACGCTTCGCCCGCCAGATCATTCGTGCATCCATTTGCGGCAGCACATAAAGCTGCCCGCGATCTAAAGCCTTGAGAGTGGTGAGCGCGACACCTTCGGCGGGCACGCCAGTAAGCTCCACAAGTCTGTTCATCAGCGGCGTGATCCCGGCATCGATCCGGCCAGTGGTGAAAATATTGGTGTTTACCACTGTAGGACATAGCACCGTTACGTTAACGCCGGTGCCGGAAGTTTCGGCTGCCAGTGTCTCTGACAGCGCCAACACCCCTGCCTTGGTCACGTTGTAGGGCCCCATCAACGGGGCCGCCGCAAAACTGGCCGTAGAGGCCACATTGATAATCCCACCGTACCCTTGCGCCTTGAGTCTCGGTGCAAAAACGTGGCAACCATGGATCACACCCCATAGGTTAATGCCCATGGTCCAGTGCCAATCGTCCATGGAAGTCTCGCCTACCGGTTTGCCGCCCACGCCTACGCCCGCGTTATTGATCACCAGATTCACCGGCTCTGGGAGCAGCGCATCTGCTTGTTCGGCCAGCGCTTCTACCTCTGCTTGGACACTGACGTCGCACTGCACCGCCCACGCCCTCCCGCCCGTGCTGACAATGCGGTCAGCCGTTTCCTGGGCGGTCCCCAGATTGATATCCGCACAGACCACCGCCCCATTGCGCCGAGCCAGCTCTTCGGCAAACGCACGGCCTATGCCGCTTCCTGCCCCGGTGACAACAGCGGAGGCATTCGCGCTAATGGTTTTATTACGACCAAACATGCCGTCTGCTCCATCAAGTCAAAATAGCCATTGCATCAAGGCAACGGTTTATTGTTACATCCTCTAATGTGACAGTAGATCGAATGCTTGTTCGGATTCAACTCGGAAATCATTATGGCTCGCAAACCCAAACAACAGCGCTCCAAAGCCACCGTCGATGCTATCGTCGAGGCCGCCCTAATCTCGATTGCCCAGCAGGGGCCATCGGCCACCACAACACGCCAAGTTGCCGACATCGCCGGCATCGGCGTGGGCTCTTTATATGAGTATTTCGAGGACAAGGACGCCATACTGAAAGCCGCCGGCGCCCGTTTCGTGGACGATACCGTGGCCATGATTAAGCCGCTGACTCCGGAACTGGTACGGATGAATATCCGCGATGCAGTGAGTAAGCTGCTGTTTACCTTTCGCGATTTTCTTGAAGAAAATCGCCAGCTGTATCTGAACTGTGCACGCCACGCTTTCAGCCAAGACATGGTGATGCATCTGGAGCCCATCAATCGCGCCCTGTTGGACCTGTTTACTCAATACCTGATGCACCACCCGGAGCTGTTGCGTATGCCTAATATTCCGGCGGTGTCCTATTTTTATATCAACGGCGGGGTTTTCACCGTGGTACGCCATCTCTCGGAAGAAAAACCAACCCAGAGTTTCGAGGAACTGACCACGGTGTTCGGAGACTTTCTTGCCAGTTATGCGGAACACAAACTGGGCGCCAGCAACGCCACGCAATAGCGCCGCACGACTCAAAAACGAACACCATAAATAATAATAAAATCAGGAGGCACCATGCAGACACCCAAGTCGGAAACGCCACCACCTGGGCCGCCCCCTCGTATTCCCAACCTGGCGGATTGGCGTTTCAACCGCTATCTGACCATGCAGCTGATGCCGCTGTTCTATCTTCTGCTGATTGCTGGCGCACTGATTGTGGTCGTTAGCGTAGTTGGCTTGTGCTTTTGGTTCTCTACGCTGGCCGGCATTATTGCCGCCGTTATTGCACCACTTGCCTTTGTGGTAATGGTGGCGGTGATCCGCGCGGCACTGGAATACATGATTATGGCCCACCGCATCATGCGCATCATCGAACGCATGGACGCCCTCCCCGGCCAGGTAGCAGACTTATCAGTACGTGTTGACGGCATTACCAATCATGTAGACGAATTGAGCGGGCATGTAACCGATATCCATGAAACACTGATGCACGCCCGCCCGTTGCTACGCTCCGCGGGCTTACCCAGCCGCCTGCTCAATGCATTGCGGCGCCGAACGCCTGACGCCTGAGGTTCGCAAGCCGCATCCGCCCTCATTCACGTCCACATCAACCCACAGATTGTCGTTTTCGGTGCTGACATCGCCACATGTATACCGCACTATTATGCTCCTGAAAGCGTCCCACTTTTTTCGGTGGCGCTCACCTTGTGAGATGAGGAGTTCCCATGGCCCTACCTGCCTCCCTGCAAAACAGCCTGCAGCTACCCGTTGTGGCATCCCCCATGTTCATTGTGTCCAACCCGGAGCTGGTGATCGCCCAGTGCAAAGCCGGCATTGTCGGCTCTTTTCCCGCCCTGAACGCTCGTCCCGCAGAAGAGCTGGAAGTATGGCTCAAGCGCATTACCGAAGAGCTCGATGCCTGGAACCAGGCCAACCCTGACAAGCCTGCGGCCCCATTCGCGGTAAACCAGATTGTGCACAGATCCAACAATCGGCTGGAGCATGATCTGGAGCTATGTGTGAAGTACAAGGTGCCTATCGTAATAACCTCACTGGGCGCACGAGTGGATGTGAACGAAGCCATTCATAGTTATGGCGGACTGGTATTCCACGACATCATCAATAACTTCTTCGCCAAAAAAGCCATAGAGAAAGGTGCTGATGGCCTGATCGCTGTGGCCGCTGGCGCGGGCGGCCATGCAGGCACCCTCTCCCCGCTGGCCCTGGTGCAGGAAATTCGTGAGTGGTTCGACGGGCCACTGCTGCTCTCCGGTGCGATCGCCACCGGGGACGCCGTTCTCGCTGCTCAGGCCATGGGCGCAGACTTGGGCTATATCGGCTCCGCCTTTATTGCCACCGATGAAGCGAATGCGGATGAGCGCTACAAACAAGCCATTGTGGACAGCGGCGCCAGCGACATTGTTTATTCCAACCTATTCACTGGCGTGCACGGTAACTACCTGCGCGGGTCCATCGAAGCCGCGGGTCTGGATCCGGAGAACCTACCGGAAAGCGATCCGTCAAAAATGGACTTCGGCGATGGCAGCTCCAAAGCCTGGAAAGACATCTGGGGTAGCGGTCAGGGTATCGGTGCGGTGAAGAAAATAGGCCCAGCAGCAGATCTGGTCGACCGCCTGAAGCGAGAATACTCAGCCGCACGCCAACGGATTAATGCTTTACCTTGGAAATAGTTAAACGTTAAAAGAGGCGCTAAAGCCTGGCGATTATTCGCCATAAGCTCTGCCCTCATTAACAGATAACAGCACTAAAAAGGCCGCACCCTTTTTCAGGATGCGGCCTTTTTAGTGCTGGCCCTAGCTAGGCCCGCTGTCCATGCCTACTAGGGTAACAGCACCGTAAATGGCGCTTTTTTTCAGCTTTCAGCTCAAGCACCCAACAACGACGCCACCAGCCCTTTCTTTTTCACCGGCTGATAGTTATCGAACTCAAGGAACCCGTCATCAATGGCGCCCAAACGCAGCTTGGGCAAATCAACCATATAATTCTGCACCACCTTCCACGGCTCCTTTGAACCCTGGCGCGGCAGCCGATCATTGGCACGCTGAATGTAACCCGATTGCATGCCGAGGAAGTTATCGTCGGTAATGCAATTATCCTTGTCACGGGGAATCACTGTCTGGGCACCGGTTTTTTCCATATGGTTTAGCAAGCGGCAAACATACTCGCAGACCAAGTCGGCTTTCAGAGTCCAAGACGAGTTAGTGTAACCAAACACTAGCGCCATATTCGGCACGTCCCGCAACATCATGCCCTTGTAAACCAGCGATTCGCGTGGCTCCACCGGCTTACCATCAATGGTGCTTTTTACCCCCCCAAGCATCTGAAGGTTCAGCCCCGTCGCAGTAATAATGATATCCGCATCCAACTCCTTGCCAGACTTGAGCAAGATCCCTGTTTCAGTGAAACGTTCGATGTGATCGGTCACAATCTCAGCATCGCCATTGCGCACGGTCTTGAACAAATCGCCGTTGGGCACTGCACACAGACGCTCGTCCCAAGGGTTATAATGGGGCCGGAAATGCGCCATATCCACGTCATCACCTAGCTGTCGTTTGGCCGCAGCCAACAGCGCACGGCGAACCAGCTTGGGGCGCTGTGTGGACAATTTAAACACCATACGCTGAAGACCAATATTACGCGCACGGGTTAACCGGTAAACCATCATCTCCGGCATAAACCGGCGCATGCCCACCGAGATTTGATCCACTTCCGGCACGGTGGCGATATAGGTTGGCGAGCGCTGCAACATGGTGACTTTTGCACCTTCTTTAGCCATTGCAGGCACCAGCGTTACGGCGGTAGCGCCGGAACCAATCACCACCACTTTCTTGCCTTTATAGTCCAAATTCTCCGGCCAGTGCTGAGGATGAATGACTTGGCCTTTAAAGTCTTTCTCACCGGGGAAGTCCGGCTTATAGCCTTCGTCATAGTTATAGTAACCACCGCATGAGAACAGGAAGTTAGCGGTAAAGGTTTCTTGCTCACCGGTTTTCTCGTTGGTGGTTTCCACCGCCCAGTGGTTATCGGCACTGGACCAATTCGCCTTGATCACCTTGCGACCAAAGCGTATATGTTTTTTCACATCGTACTCTTCCGCAGTGTCTTCCACGTACTGGCGAATAGAGTTGCCATCCGCCAACACCTTAGGTTCGGTCCAAGGGCGAAAGTTGTAGCCTAGTGTGAACATATCGGAATCAGAACGGATACCGGGATACTTGAACAGATCCCAGGTGCCACCGATGCGTTCGCGGCGCTCCAGGATCGCATAGGTGCGATTCGGCGCCTTGCGAGTCAAATGGCAAGCCGCACCAATGCCGGAAAGGCCGGCGCCAACGATCAATACATCAACGTGTTTATTAGACATATACTTTACCTCCAGCCTCTCAGGCTGCCCGATTCTCTCAGCGCAAACATTGACATCGATCAATGGCACGTTTTAATGGCGGACAGAATAGCCGCACTAGAGGGTATGAGAAAAGGCCCAAACGGGCCGTTAATTGGCTTTAGCGCCGAAGGAAAGCGCCGCTAAAGACGGCCATCTCGCTGTAACCGTTATAAACATTGGGCTTGAGTCACCATTCAGCCCGATACCAGGGCCTAGGTTTTAATCGCGCCCGGCGCCTCATTTTAGGTCATTCTGCTTGCAGGCCTAAATCAGGTTGCCCTTAGCCGCGTATTCCGGGCACCCCACCACGCCCAGCACTCACAACCCGGCGCAACTAATAGCTCACGCTCAAGACCTAAGGGCTTTCAGGCGGCGCCATAGATTAGCTCCAGATTCCCGTTTCCTGTTCAGCACTGATCGGCTTGAGCCGTGAGGGTCCGGCCTCCGCCAACTGGGGTCTGCTCGGAGGGTCACCCGCGCGAGCATGTATGCCAATCCGCTGTCACTGGATCAGACAACGGTTCTGCTTTCATTGAGCCGCCCGTTACAACGCCATTTTAACTTTTAGCTTTCAACATCCCGCAAAAACGCCAACTGATCCGCCAGGCTGATCTCCCGGGCCTCGCCTTGGTAGACATCAAAATGTCCCACCGGATAACGTTTCACGCTGGCTCGAGCCATCGCTGCAGCCGCTTTTTCTGCCGCCGATGCCGGCGCCACCGTATCGGTTTCGCAAATAAGGATCAGCGCCGGGCAAGTGACCTTACTGGCCTGGGCCACAGGCCGAAATAGCGGCAGCGCCAGCGCAACCCGCCCGGCCACCTCGTTAGGCACGTGGGCCGGCATCAACGCGGTGTACCCATCATAGGCGTCGTCGCTGGACATAGCGGCCAGCTCACCGGGGCGCCCTGCCGAGGGCAACATTTTAGGCCCCAGCCCCAATGCACTGCTGGCCAGGTCCCACAGACCAATACCGGTCATCTTCAACGCCTGCCCCACACCCGCATAACGAATCACCTCCAACACTGACGCCATGCCGTCCATCATCGGACACTGCGCAATAATACCCGCCACCGCCTCCCGGGCCGCCACCACAGTGACCAAACCACCACCAAAGGAGGTACCCCACAAAACGATGCGCTGGTTATCCACTTCATCTAGCTTGCGCACACAGGCCAGCGCCGCCTGCCAATCAGCCACCTCCCGATAGGGCAACAACACCTGGCGGGGCATTCCTTCGCTTTCACCAAAATGGCGGTAATCGAATAGGAACACGGCATAACCGGCCTGTACAAAAGCGTCGCGAAACGGTGCCAACCCGCATTCCTTGGTAAGCCCAAAACCGTGGCCCATGACCACTGTCAGAAAAGGCCCCTCGCCTTCAGGCAAATACAGATCGCCCCGGCAGGATTGCCCGTCACTAACGAAACGTAATTCACGCATTGCACTCATGGGAAACTCCTTGTTTGGCCTGCTAACACTAATAATGAAAGCGCAGGACACTCTGAACCCCGTGCCGGAGAGGGGCTCACGCCCATCAACCGTTCAAGGCCGGAGCGATAAAGCGCCATTGTTCAATACTTTGCCCCAACACCAGAAAGAACGGATTAAGAATGTCCTCTTTGTTGTACTGCAAGGGCGCAAAGTCGGTGTTCACTACCACCCCCCCGGCGGCGGCAACCACCGCGTGGGCCGCAGCCGTATCCCACTCGCTGGTAGGCGCAAGGCGCGGGTAAATATCCGCACTGCCTTCCGCCACCAGACACAGTTTGAGAGAGGATCCCATGGAAGCGCGCTCCACTTCCCCGATCTCTTCTCGTATAAAAGCTTCCAGTTTTTCCACAGCCTCACCACCATGGCTACGGCTGGCCACCATCACCACCGGCGTGGTGCGCGCACGGCACTCAATGGCTTGGCGCTCACCGTTATGTTCTTTAAAGGCGCCCACGCCCTTTCCGCCCATATAGGTCACAGCCGTTACCGGCACGTGCACCACCCCCAGCACCGGAGTATCGCCCTCCACCAGCGCAATATTGACGGTGAACTCACCGTTACGCTTAATGAATTCCTTGGTGCCATCCAGCGGATCTACCAGCCAGAAACGCGGCCAGTCCTTACGGTCCGCATAAGCAATCCCCCCTGACTCTTCAGAGAAAACCGGAATATCCGGCGTCAGCGCCTGCAACCGAGCTTCAATAATTTTGTGGGCTGCCAAATCTGCCTCGGTAATCGGCGACTTGTCATCCTTAGTTTCCACACCCAGATCATCGCGCTCGTAAACCTCAAGAATCGCCTGTCCCGCGGCACGGGCAATCTCACCAAGCGGACCCAGCAGGGCATTTAAATCCGTCATTTCCATTTTCCTGTGATTAATTCAGAGACGTGTTGAACTATCTTTTCTCCAACAACCGCTTGGTCATCAACAACGCAGCGATCACTCTCGCCTCGGTCACATCATCGCGCTCAATCAAGCGATCCAGTTCCGATAATTTCCAGGTCACCACTTCTAGCTCTTCCGGCTCATCACCGGGAAGCGATTCCTCATAAAGGTCTTCAGCCAACACGACTTTAATGCGGTGCCCCATGTACCCGGGGGACAAGGTCAGCTCCTTCATCAGGCTCATACGCCGCGCGCCGTAACCCGCCTCTTCCTTTAATTCCCGGTTAGCCGCATCGCGCCAATCTTCACCGTGTTCATAGGCACCCTTAGGCAGAGTCAACTCATAGCTTTCCGTACCGGCGCCATATTCACGGATCATCACCACGGTATCGTCATCCAGTAACGGCACCATCATCACCCCCGCGATCGGCGGCGTGCGCAAGCGCTCGTAGGTGCGTTCCACTCCGTTGGTAAACCGCAGGTGTAACTCTTCAATTCCGAACAGGCGGCTCTTTGCTATCAGCCGGGTGTCGAGAATCTCCGGTTTCTCATCCATAATTACCTCTGAGCCTACTCACCAAGGCAAGACTAACCCGAACACGCAGGAAATTCATGATTGACTGGCAATCCGTGGACACCGTGCTGCTGGATATGGACGGCACACTGCTGGACCTGCAGTTTGATAACTGGTTCTGGCAACAACATGTACCCAACTGCTACGCCCAGCAACGGGGCTTAGAGCAGGTCGAGGCCAACCGCATCATCCACGACTGGATCACCAGCCACCAAGGCACCCTGAACTGGTACTGCCTGGATTTCTGGACCGCCGAGCTGGGGCTGGAAATTGCCCACTTGAAAAGGGCGGCTGGCGACCGCATTTCCGTGCGGCCTGGCGCGGAAACGTTTCTACAGAAGCTTAAGGCATCAGACAAGCAAGTCATCATGGTGACCAATGCTCACCGCGATGCCTTACACCTGAAAATTGCGCGCACCGGCATTGATCAATATTTTGACGAATTGGTCTCCAGCCATGATTACGGTCACCCCAAAGAAGCCCAGTCATTTTGGCAGCACCTGCAACGACACCTCCCTTTCGAGCGAGACCGCGCCCTGCTGGTGGACGACTCCTTGCCGGTCCTGCACAGCGCTCGGAAATACGGTATTGGGCAGCCGGTGAGCATCCTCCACCCGGATTCCAGTCTGCCAAAACGTTCGGATACGGCCCCGTTCCCGGCCATTGATGATTTCCTGACCGTGCTGCCCTAACGGCCAACTCTGGAGAAAGCGATGGAAAGCGTACGTATAGACTCCTGGCTCTGGGCCGCACGGTTCTTCAAGACCCGCACCTTGGCCAAAAACGCCATTGAAGGCGGCAAGATCCATATCGACGGCAACCGGACCAAAGCCAGCAAGGCAGTGCAATCCGGCCAGACAGTGACCATCAGCAAAGGCACTGAGCATTTCGAGGTGGTCGTCCGCGGTCTGAGCAACAAACGTGGCCCGGCAAAGGTGGCCCAGACACTTTATGAGGAAACCACCGAAAGCGTGGCCAAACGGGAAATGAACAGTGAACAGCGCAAACTGGCCCGAGCCGCAGCCGCTGCACCGGACCACAAACCCAGCAAAAAGGAACGTCGGGATATCCAGCGCTTCAAACGAGACAATCTGGAATAACTGCTTTTTCGCGCTGAATTTACCGCAACAGCCCAACCTCAGGACCTCATAATGCAAGACCACAAACAGCGCTTTCTTTTCCCCGACTCCGACATTCGTGGTGAGCTGGTTCAACTGGAAAGTAGCATTAGCCGTATTATAGAAGGGCAAAACTACCCACTGCCGGTGCAGGGGTTGATCGGCGAAGCCGTGGCCGCTGTGGCGTTGCTGGCCAGCACTCTCAAATTTAAGGGCCGGCTCGCCCTGCAAGCCCAAGGCAAGGGGCCGGTGTCTCTGCTACTGGCCGAATGCAGCCATGATGGCGAGCTGCGTGCCCTAGCCCGCCACAGCGACGGTCAAGACTGGAGCCACGGCGACATTCAAACCTTGATCGGTGAAGGCACCATGGTAATCACCATCACCCCCGATCAGGGGCGCCAGTATCAAGGCATCGTACCGCTCAGCGGCGACACTCTTGCCCAATGCCTGCAGGGATACTTCCAACAATCCGAACAACTGCCCACCCGGCTGTGGCTGGCCAGCGGCAACAATCGCGCGGCGGGCCTGCTGCTGCAGCGCCTGCCCAACCAGCTGTCCACCACCGACGGCAACACCCAGATGTGGGAACACTTAGAGGCGCTGGCGAGCACCCTGCAAATGGAAGAGCTACTAAACCTGGATGACCAAACCATCCTGCGCCGGCTGTTTCACGACACCCCACCCCAGTTGCCCGACGCCCAACCTCTGCGCTTTGGCTGCACCTGCTCCCGGGAACGCAACCGAAATGCACTCATTTCCCTTGGCAATCAGGAATTACAGCAATTACTGGAGGAAGACGGGGAAGTCACGCTGACCTGCGACTTCTGTCGCCATCAGGAACATTTTGATGCCGTGGACCTGGCGGAAATGCTCCGAGAAAGCCGATAGGAATACCAAGAATAGCAAACCCGCGATTCCTGGCCTCGACAGCCAGAGGCAAATAGCAGGCGACACCGCATTTGCCTCCCATCTTTTCCTGCACCCTTTCCCTGCGTCGCGTGCCTTGACGCATTAAAAGGGTGGCCCTGCAGCCGTGACCGCACAGTCCGAAGGGGAATCGCCACTGATTCCCTTTTCTGGCATAATCGCGCGCCTGTGCTGATCAGTGGCGCCACTACTGGTCCCTTATTGGTCTTGTCCGGTCTTTGATCCGGGCACGAGACCGGCACTGTGTATCCGCAATGCGAACTTAAAGGTTGCGCGGCCATACCCGTTGCAACCGCACGGCCACAAGCCCAGGAATAACCATGACAGATCCAATTGTTTATAACGATCTCAGCCCGGCCCAGCTGGTAGAGCTGGCTGTTCAGCGTAACGAAGGCCGCCTGGCCGACAACGGCGCCCTGGTAGTGGAAACCGGTCATCGCACCGGCCGCTCACCGATGGACCGTTACATCGTTGACGAGCCAAGCACCAGCGAACACATCCACTGGGGCGCCATTAACCGTCCCATCGACAGTGATAAATTCGACGCCTTGTGGGACCGTGTGACCGCGGCCGTTGCAGAAAGCGACGCTTTTGTTTCCCACCTGCACGTCGGCGCTGACGCTGATCATTACCTGGCCGTGAAAGTGACCGCGCAAACCGCGTGGCACAACCTGTTCGCCAACACTATGTTCATCCGCCCGGAGAAGTACAACGCCCGCAACAAGGAAGAATGGCAGATCCTGCATGCCTCGCACTTCCAGTGTGACCCGGAGCGTGACGGTACCAACTCCGACGGCTGCGTTATTCTTAACTTCGCCCAGCGCAAAATTCTGATTGCCGGCATGCGCTACGCCGGTGAAATGAAAAAAGCCATGTTCTCCGTGCAGAACTTCCTACTGCCGGAAAAAGACGTGCTGCCCATGCACTGCTCTGCCAACGTCGGCGAAGACGGCGATGTGGCTCTGTTCTTCGGCCTGTCTGGCACAGGCAAAACCACCCTGTCCGCAGACCCTGCCCGTTATCTGATTGGTGACGACGAGCACGGCTGGGGCAAAGATGTGGTCTTCAACATCGAAGGCGGCTGCTACGCCAAGTGTATTGATTTGAGCCAAAAGAACGAGCCGGTGATCTGGGACGCCATCAAGTTCGGCGCGGTACTGGAGAACGTCATCATCAATGACGAAACCCGCACCGCTGATTACGCCGATGTGTCCCTGACCCAGAATACCCGTGCTGCCTATCCGCTGGAAAACATCGACAAGAAAGTCGAAGAAAACCGCGCGGGCGAACCCAAGCACATCATCTTCCTGACCTGCGACCTGACTGGCGTCCTGCCGCCCGTATCAAAACTGTCCAAAGAAGCCGCAGCCTACCACTTCCTGAGCGGCTACACCGCCCTGGTCGGCTCCACAGAAATGGGGTCCGGCGGCGGCATCAAAAGCACCTTCTCCACGTGCTTCGGCGCCCCCTTCTTCCCACGTCGTGCCGGCGAATACGCCGAGCTGCTGATCAAACGCATGGCAGAATTCGGCTCCCAGGTATACCTGGTGAACACCGGCTGGACCGGCGGCCCTTACGGCGAAGGCGAGCGTTTTAGCATCCCCACGACCCGTGGCGTGGTTAACGCAATCCTGTCCGGCGAACTGGACACCGCCGAAACTGAGCACTTGGACATCATCAACCTGGACGTGCCCAAAGCCGTTACCGGTGTCGACAGCAATCTGCTGCAGCCCAAGAACACCTGGGCTAATCCGGAGAACTACGAAGCACGCGCCCGCGACCTGGCAGAACAGTTCCAGAAGAACTTCGCTGACAAGTACGCAGATGTGTCCGACGAAATTCGCGCGGCCGGCCCCAAGGCCTAAGCCGCGAGCATCCACGAAAAAGCCCGCCACCGGCGGGCTTTTTCGTTGTCGCCCGACGAGCAGACCCGCACGTATGGGAAGACGCAAGGAAAGCCTCCGGTTCAGAAGCGGCCTACCACCCAGCCTGAACTCAGCATCCGTTCTGCCGCGCAAGGCAGAATGACGCCCCACAAGGGCCCGTCTCATTAACCCTGTTCCCGCACCCATGAATATGATTGACTGACGGCCTCTCCCCCAAAGGTCGACAGCCTGACAGGAGCCCCAATGAGCAAACCCAAAATTGTTGTTGTCGGCGGTGGTGCCGGCGGTCTTCCGCTGGCAACCAAACTCGGCGCAAAGCTCGGCAAATATGGCAATGCCGATATCACCCTAGTGGACTCGTCCAGCATCCACGTTTGGAAGCCCCGTTTTCACGAAGTGGCCACTGGCGCCATTGATGCCGATCTGGACGCCGTGGATTACCGCGCCCACGCTCAACTCAACCACTACCGGTTTGAACCCGGCACCATGACTCAGATGGACACCACCGGCCAGACCCTGACCCTGGCACCACTGTACGATGCCCACGGCAGCGAAGTCCTACCGGAACGCCAACTGAGTTACGACTATCTGGTGCTGGCCACCGGCAGCCAGAGCAACGATTTCGGCACCCCCGGCGTTCGTGACAACTGCCTGTTCATGGACAGCCGGGGCCAAGCAGAGCGCTTTCGCGAACGGTTCCTTAACGCTTCCCTGCATGCCAACTATGAAAACAAACCGATTTCTGTAGCGATTGTCGGCGGCGGAGCCACCGGGGTGGAACTGGCCGCAGAACTTCATCATGCCGTGAGCATGCTCAACTTCTACGGCCACGAGCACCTAGATCGAAAACACTTGCAAGTGGATATCATCGAAGCCGCACCGCGCATTCTGCCGGTGCTTAGCGAGCGAGTGTCCGCCACCGCCACCAAACGATTGGAAGGCCTGGGAGTAAAGGTGCGCACTGGCGTCATGATCGCCGAAGCAACCCCCGAAGCCTTGGTGCCTAAAGACGGCGATCCAATCAAGGCAGACCTACTGGTCTGGGCTGCCGGGGTAAAATGTCCAAAATGGCTGAGCCAAATCGACGGCCTCAGCACCAACCGTATTAATCAGGTAGAAGTCGAGCCGACGCTGCAAGCCAAGGGCCAAAAAAATATTTTCGTCATCGGTGATGCGGCATTCTTGATCCCAGAAGGCTCGGAACGCCCGATCCCGCCACGGGCCCAATCCGCCCAGCAAATGGCGCAGCACACTGCCCGCAGCCTGCAACGGCTGCTAATGGACCGCGACCCGAAGCCCTTCGAGTACAAGGACCACGGCTCTCTAGTATCGCTGTCCAATTACAGCTCGGTGGGCATGCTGATGGGCAACCTGAAGGGCGGTAACTTCTTTGTGGAAGGCTGGCTCGCCCGAATGATGTATATCAGTCTGTATCGCATGCACCAAGCCGCGCTTTACGGCTGGCCACGTACCATCATGCTGTTAATTGCCGGGCGCTTTAACAAGCTGGTACGCCCTAGGCTAAAGCTGCATTAAAGGACCCCGCAAGCAATACGCTCACTCCATTACGGAGTCTAAGCGTGATCGCTTCAACAGCCATGTAGTCGCCGTGTCTAAAACAGTGGGACGGCGACTCATGCTTCTCGCAGCATCCATCACCAACCCACTTGGAGGAACCCCATTCCCGCGCTATTGAATCCAAGACTTTCAACGTCTAAGCCTCCCCCGCTACACTAGCACTGCTAGCAACTTCATGGACGATAGTAGCCCGATGAAAGACTCTTTCCTGTATTGGTTCAGTATTCTCAAACGCAGTGTAACCCTGTGGCTGGAGGGTAACGCCGTAAGCTATGCCGGCTCATTGGCTTTCTTTACCCTGTTTTCTCTCGCCCCAGTAATCATTCTGGCGGTAAAAGTCATCTCCTTGGTGATGACCAGCGATGCCGCAATGGCAGAAATTCTCGGTCAATTGGAAGCCACCATTGGCCCGGAAGCGGCCAACGAAGTGCGCAACGCCATCGCCAACACTCAAACGCCCCGCCAAGGTTTGCTCGCCGGCTTGCTCAGCTTACTAGTAATGGTCATTGGTGCCACCACAGTCTTTGCCCAGATGCAGCGCTCCATGAATGCCATCTGGGAGGTAATGCCGCGACCGTCACGCAACACCATTGCGGCCTTGATCAAAAGTCGGCTTTTGTCTCTCACCGTGGTCGTTTCTCTGGGTTTTGTACTGCTGGTTTCGCTCCTTCTGAACGTAGTGGTGCAGGCGATCATCGTCTACGCGGAGGGCTGGCTACCGATTCATAGTAGTGTGGTGGTGATCTTTGAAATGACGGTTTCACTTGTGGTCATCGGTCTGCTGTTTGGCACCATGTTCAGAGTACTGCCCGATGTAGTGCTAAATTGGAAAGCAGTAATGCCAGCGGCCCTGATCACCGCCATTCTGTTTTCTGTGGGCCGCGCGCTAATCGGCTTGTACCTAGCCCATACCGCCACGGCGTCTACTTACGGCGCTGCCGGCTCTCTGGTGGTACTGCTGATGTGGGTATATTTCTCCTCCATGATCCTGCTGTTCGGGGCCGCTTTCACCCGCGCCCATTGCGAGGCACGGAGCATGGAAATCGTAGCGCGAAGCAGCGCTATTCGGGTAAAACGTCAGCAGATTGATCTACCCGCCCAATAAAGCGTCGGAATACATTTGTAGACGCGCGCTAACCAATGTAAACCTCGCCCTCCGGATAACGCACCACCGGTTGGCGGGGGCGCGTCAACAGAAATGACAGGGTCAACGGACCGATCCGCCCCACAAACATCACCAGCATAATCACCCACTGGCCCGCGGAAGACAGCTCATCGGTAATACCCCGTGATAACCCCACTGTGCCAAAGGCAGACACCACTTCGAACACAAGATTCTCGAATCCCAATTGCGCATCGGTGACCGACAACGCCATCAAGGCCGCGAACAATACCCCGCAGCCAATAAAGGTAATCGCCAGGGATTTATATACTAAGGTGGAAGAAATCTGCCGGCCAAAAATCACTGGCAGGGGGCGGCCACGCAAAAAAGCACGGGTAGCCAACAACAAGACCATAAAGGTAGTGACCTTGATCCCGCTACCGGTGGAATTGGTGCCCGCACCGATAAACATCAGCAGCAGATAAAGCAAACTGGTCGGCAATAACAACGCACGCACATCCACCACATTAAACCCGGCAGTACGAGGGGTTACCGCATGAAACCAAGAGGCTGCCAGTTTGTCGCTGAGGCTCATGCCCCCCAGGGTGCCTGGGTTATTCCACTCAGCTAGCATGAAAAACACTAACGTTACCGACAACAGCACCGCTGTACCCACCAACATCAGCTTGCTGTGCAACGATAACCCTCGCCAGCGCCAGCCTTTGCCGAAATCCGCCAGCACCGTAAAGCCCAGCCCCCCGACAATAATCATGGCGGTAATGACCAGCACAATACCCCAGTGGCCGCCCCAGCTGGTGAGGCTATCGGCACTAAGGCCAAAGCCGGCATTATTGAAGGCCGACACCGTATAGAAAAGGCTGTGAAAGGTCCCTTCTCCCCAGCCCAGCGCAGGCACCCAGATGCACATCAGCAACGCCATGCCCACCGCCTGCACCACCACAACCACGACCAGAATCCGGCGGATTAGCCAAGCAATATCACTGACCCGGCTATAATTCATGCAATCACGAATGAGCTGCTGCTCGCCAATACCTAAGCGGTGCCCAATGGCCAGCAAAGTGGCCGCCGCGAAGGTCATAATGCCAATGCCACCCGCCTCGATCAGCAGTAACAACACCCACTTCCCGAACAGAGTGAATTGTCCGCCCACCTCCACCACCGACAGGCCGGTTACCGTCACCGCCGAAGTAGCCGTGAACATCGCCTGCAACCAACTAATCGGGGAATGGGTCGCCATGGGCAACTTAAGCAACAAAGAGCCCAGCACAATCAACAGAAGAAAACTGCCGGCCAGCGCCGCTGGCGGTGACACTAGAGGCTTGTGGGTATGGGAACGGGGCGCCCCGAGCCGGCGAGCGAACCAGGGCCTCATTGCGCTTTAGAAAACCGCAGCAGGTCGTTCAATGTGCCCATCAGCACCAACTGATCCCTCTCTTGCAACAGTAAGTCTTCAAAGGGCGACTGCCAGACCTGGGTCCCTCGCTTGACTAGCGCCAAGCGCAGCTCATCATCGCCCAAAGGCAATTCAGACGCGGCCTTGCCCGCAAATCGCTTATCCACCTTGACCTCAACCACCAACCAGTCATTCCCTAAGGAGATATAGTCGAGCATTTCCGGGTGAACGATAGTCTGGGCAACCCGAATACCCATTTCATGCTCAGGATGAATGATCCGGTTGGCGCCCAGCCGCGACAAGATCCGGTGGTGAGGCTCGCTGATCGCTTTCACCCACACCTGCTCCACCTCCGCACTTTTTAACGCTAAAGTAGTAAGAATGCTGGCCTCCAGGTTCTCACCAATGGCCACCACAACCGCATCAAAAGCCGTCATCTCCAGCTCGGCAATCACCTTGTCATTGGTACCGTCGGCAATCAGAGTCTGTGACAATTTGTCGGCATAACACTCCACCCGTTCCCCATCGATATCCACCCCCATCACATCATGGCCCAAGCGGGTAAGCTCCTGCGCAATGGTCGAACCAAAACTGCCCAAACCGATCACAGCATACTGATGCTTCACAGGCCCTCCTTGCTTGAAGCCGTGGCGAAAACAAAAGTCTGCACCTTTTATTTGCCGCTGTCATTGCGGCGAGAGCGCACCGTCAAGAAACCGTTTTTCCTCTTTTTTCAGTTTTGTTGCCACAACTGAGCAGCAACAGCGTTATGCTTTGTGACGCATTATCCTGACCGATTCCCTATGACGGTGGAGACCTCATGCCCTCGATTCGCGCCACCCTGTTTGCCGGTAGCACTCTGCTCGCCAGCCATGCCAGCTATGCCCTGGATAAGGCCGAGTTTGAACAATGCATGGCCCAATTACGCGCCCAGGCCCATGAGGAAGGCATCCCCGCCCAGGTGATAAGCCGTAGCTTAAATACCGTAAAGCTGAACGAGCGGGTCATTGAACTGGACCGCAGCCAGCCGGAATTCACCAGCAGTTTTTCCGATTATTACACCCGCCGGGTGAGCGAAACGCGCATTGAAACCGGCCGCAAGAAATACCGGGAGCAACAACCCCTACTGCAAGAGCTGGCCCGTGAATACGGTGTTCCCGGCCATTACTTGGTGGCTTTTTGGGGCTTGGAAACCAACTATGGCGGATTCCTTGGCAGCATTCCGGTGCTGGATTCCCTGAGCACCCTGGCCTGCGAAGGCCGGCGTGGAGAGTATTTCTCCGGCGAGCTATTCAATGCCCTGCGTATCATTCAGGCCGGCGACGCTGAAGCCAAGCAAATGGAAGGCTCCTGGGCAGGCGCCATGGGCCAGACCCAATTCATGCCCGCGGTATTCCTACGCTACGCGGTGGACCATGATGGTGACGGAAAACGCAATTTGTGGAAGTCCACCGATGACGCGCTGGCTTCAGCCGCCAATTTTCTGCAAGGACTCGGCTGGGAACGCGAACAACGCTGGGGGCGTGAAGTGCGCCTACCTAAATCCTTCGACTACCAACTCACCGGGTTCAGCCACCAGCGCTCTCTGAGCGACTGGGCTGACATGGGCATCACCATGCCCAATGGCCAACCGTTGCCACAGGCAGACATGCAGGCCGCTGTGATTGTGCCTTCCGGCCATAATGGCCCGGCTTTCCTTGCCTACCAGAATTTCCGCGTGATCATGGGCTGGAACCGCTCAGAGTCTTACGCCATTGCCGTGGGGCGGCTAGCTGACCGCATCGCCGGTGGCGGCGAGCTGGCCCAAGCACCGGTACCTGCCCCACGCCTAACCCGAGAACAAGTTACCCGGGTACAGCACACCCTGAACGAAAAAGGCTTCGATGCGGGTGAAGAAGATGGCCTGATGGGCCCAAGCACCCGCAAGGCCATCGGCCGTTTCCAGCAAGCCAACGGTATGGTCGCCGACGGCTTCCCAGACCAAGAGGTACTAACCCTGCTTAGTGCATTCAGCGAGACTGACTAATCGAGGCTGGCCCAACCATAACGCGTCCGATGCGCTAGGCACCTAGGTAGGTAAGAATAGCTTTGGCCATCGGCCAGCGACTGTATTTCTGGCAGGAGGGTCCCTGAAGGAAGGTCATCATCACTGCTCTCAGCGCCAAGCCGAGCTCCCCGCACCTTTGATGACTCAATCAATAAAGGCATCTGTGGTTAGCAGGTAACAAGGCTCCTTATCTCACGCCCGCAGACAAGGGTTCCGGTTGCACAAACTTTCCGGTTACCGGAAACCGCACTTCAACCAATAGTCCACCATGAGGATGGTTGGCTAAACGGATTTCACCGTGGTGCATATCCACAATCCGTTTCACGATGGCAAGGCCCAAACCACTGCCACTCAAGGTGCGAGCCTTTTCACCTCGGGAAAATGGTTGCAGCAGCAACGGGATATCCTCTTCGCGGACACCGCGGCCATGATCACGCACCGTTAATAGCACCTTGTTCTCGGCAACAGCGGTGCGCACCTCTACTGGTGAGGCGCCGTACTTAAACGCATTGCCCACCAGATTAGCCAGCATCCGCTTTATGGTTAGGCGCTTGAGCATAAGCCGGGGTAAGTCTTCTAGTTCAAACCGCAATTGTTCCGGCGAATACTTACCGGCCACTTCCTGAATCAAGTCATTCAAATTCTCAAAATCCGGCTGCTCATCGGCACCGTCACGGATAAAGGAAATAAACTGATCCAGGATCGCGTCCATATCCTCAATGTCCTCGATAATGCCTTTTGCCAACTCTTCGTCCTGCATGAATTCTGCGGATAAACGCAGGCGCGTGAGTGGCGTACGCAAATCATGGGACACCCCGGCCAACAACAATGCTCGATCTCGCTGGGCATGCTGTAAATCACGGGCCATTCGGTTAAAGGCGCTATTTACCGCCTGAATCTCTTCCGTCCCAGTGGTGGTATCCAATACTGGCACCGCTTCTCCACGCCCCACTTTCAGAGCCACTTTGGCCAGCCGGCGCAACGGTAAATTCAGCCCCCTGGCAATCAGCAAGCCACCGATAATCGCGAGTAACGGCACCGTCACCCCCCAGCCCAACAACAGGTAGCGATCGTAATCCCGGAAGAACGCCATAGGCACGCGCACCCACTGCTTGCCAAACGACGGCGCATTGACCCACAGAACAGGTTGGCGGCTGTCCCCCAGTCGCACCGTCACAGGCTCTTCGAGCATACTTTCCAGCTCTTCCTGAAAACGCCCCACCACCGGACGCGACAGCAGCATGATGCCATCGTGCAGTTCTTCTGGAATGGCCACCGTAATACCAGAGGCACGGCCCAGCCGATCGGCCAGGTCCTGATCCGCTAATGCCCGCGGGGTATCAAAGGTCAACTCTGCCTGCAAAACTGTCAGGCGAGCATATTCACGAATGCCAGGCAGGTAGGCATTACGGGCGAAGAACAACAGCGTCAACGCCTGACTAATACCAATTACCAGCCCCACCACAACAGCGGAGCGGACAAAGGCAGTACGGGGATAGAGTGTCATTGATAAACCGCCAGAAGCTAGACGCTGAACGCCAGACAAAAAAAGACCCTCCGACTTTAAGCGTCAGGCCTCCGGCGTCAAGGTCCGGCACGTTCAATCAGGTACAAATACATACCCCACACCCCATACGGTCTGGATGTAGCGGGGCTTAGAAGGATCGTCTTCCAGTAGGCGGCGCAAGCGTGATACCTGCACGTCAATGGAGCGCTCCATAGCAGACCACTCACGGCCACGGGCCAAGCTCATCAGTTTGTCCCGAGTCAGCGGCTCACGAGGGTTCTGCAACAGCGCCTTAAGCACGGCGAATTCACCCGTGGTCAAGCTCTGTGGGTCACCGTCACGGGTTAGCGTGCGGTTGCCCAGATCAAGCAGCCAAGGGCCAAACGTCACCGACCCTTCTTCCTTACTCGGTGCACCGGGCAACTCTCGCACATGCCGACGCAAAACCGCACGGATACGGGCATCCAGCTCCTTGGGGTTGAACGGCTTAGGCAGATAGTCATCGGCCCCGGCATCGAGCCCCTCAATGCGCTCTGCATCATCGCCCTTGGCGGTGAGCATAATGATCGGCATGATATTTTCAGCTTCGCGCAGACGCCGGCATATGGACAATCCGTCCTCTCCCGGTAGCATTAAATCCAAGACCATTAGAGAATACAGCTCACGAGACAAGGCTCGGTCCATCTGCTCGGCATCCCCCACGGCCTTCACCGTATAGCCCGCCTCTTCAAGAAAACGTTGCAACAGGCTGCGCAGTCGCGCATCGTCATCCACGACTAGAATCTTGTCTTGTTGTTCGCTCACGGCGCCTCCGAAGGTTTCACTGCCCCTGATTTACGCTTTGTGGCCCGAACGTGCAAGAAAATGACACGAAGAGATTGTATAAAAACATTGCCAACGATGAAGGTAGAGGCCGCGAATTAGGAACTCTTATAAGAAAACGCTAAAATACCTGGCTGAGAATTATTATCGATAAAGGAATTCCCTTGCGAGACCGCCTGAAACGAACTCCCCCGGTTGCCCGCGTTATTCTGGGCACCGTTCTAGCGATTATTTTACTTGCCGTACTCAAGCCCTCGGCCCCCACTCGCGACGTGGCCGACAACAATGCCAGGGTACGCTTTGAGCTAGCCGATCCGCAGGCACGTTCTCCGCAAATTCAATTGTTAGGACGGGTTCAATCCCCCCGAGCCGCCAGCCTGACCGCTGTGGTCACCGCTAATGTAGACAGTATCCCCGTACGTGCCGGCCATCGAGTCTCGAAGGGTCAAGTACTGATCCAACTGGACGATACCGAGGCAGCCCTAGCCCGAGATCGCGCCAAGGCTGCCCGCGACGAAGCCGCAGCCCAGCTAGAAACCTCTCGACTGCGCCACCAAAGTGACAAAAATAATCTGGAGCTGGAAAAGAAACTGGCCAAGTTGGCCGCCGACAATCTGGAGCGTATCCGAACCTTACGTGAGCGTAAGCTGGTAGCCCAGACCCAGTTAGACCAAGCCGAAGAAGCGCAAGCACGAGCAGACCTGTCACTCAGCCTGCGCCAGCTCAGTGTCAGCGATTTTGGTAATGAGCTCGCTCGCATGAAGGCCCGGCTAGCCAGCGCCGAAGCTCAATTTAAGCAGGCACAAATTGATCTGGCCCGCACCACCGTCAATGCCCCTTTCGATGGCACCGTGACTCAGGTAAGTGTGGCCCCCGGCGAGCGGGTTCGCCCTGGCGAGCCCCTTATCAAACTGTTTGCAGACACCGAACTGGAAGTCCGCGCGCAGATTCCCGATCGCTATTTGCCCGCAGTCCGTAAAGGTTTGATCGACGGAGACCTATCCGCCAGCACCCAGCTGGAAGGCTATACCTTGCCCCTCAAACTGAAACGGCTGGCCGGGGATGCCGCCGACGCTCGCGGTGGTATCGATGGCCTTTTTGCCTTCAGCGGCGACGGAGCCAAAGGTGCACCCACCGCGGCCCTGGGCCGTCCATTGACCATTACCCTGACACTCCCCGCGCAGCCGCAGCTGCTGGCCCTGCCTGCCACTGCTCTGCACGGGCTTGATCGACTCTATCGTATCGACAGTAATAACCGCCTGCAGCGAGTGTCCGCTGAAATCGTCGGTGAAGCAATTGATAGTGAAGAGCCCCGTTTATTGCTGCGTGCCGATGCTTTGCAAGGCGGCGAACGCATTATGACAACCCAATTGCCCCAGGCCATCGTCGGCCTAGCAGTGGACGCACAGCCTGTACCCGGCAGTAATGCCGATACCAGTACCCAAAACAGTCTAGATACAGGTGGCGAGAGCCCCCCACCCCCAGTGAACGCAACAGAGCAGAACAGCGAGGGCAGCGACAGTGAATGAGTCGCGAGGCCTGATTGCCAGCTTTACCGAACACAAAGTTGCCTCCAATCTGCTGATGGTGCTGATGATCATGCTCGGGGTGCTAGGCCTAACCCGGCTTAACACCCAGCTATTCCCCGACTTCGACTTTGAATATGTCACCGTGACCATCCCCTGGCGCGGTGCCAGCCCGGAAGATGTGCAGCGCTCCATCACCATCCCCGTTGAGCAGGCCCTAAAAACCTTACCCAACACCCGTAAATTTATCGCCCGCTCCCAGCAAGGCGCCAGCGCTATCTTTATCGAACTGGAAGACGGCAGCGACCTGGGCCTAGCCCTAGACGAAGTACGTCAACGCATCGACTCCATCCGCAACCTGCCACAAGATGCGGAACGCCCGGTAATCCAGAAAATCACCCGTTATTCACCGGTCACCTCGATTCTAGTCTCCACAGAAAACGGCAGCCGAGAAGAACTCCGCCCACTGGTGCGGGAAATGGAAGACGAACTGCTGGCGCTAGGCGTCGGCAAAGTTGAATTCATCGGCCTTCCCGAAGAAGAAATGGCCATCCAGGTACCCACCAGCACCCTCCATGACTTGGGCATGACCCTCGGGCAAATCGGCGATAAAGTACGTAGCTTCAGCCAAGACACCCCCGCCGGCACAGTGGGCCGTGACGACGCCGCCAAGCAGCTGCGTGCTCTGGGCCAACGCCGTGATGAAAAGACGTTTGCCGAACTCCCTCTGATTACCACCGCCGACGGCCAGCAGCTAACCTTAGGCGACGTAGCCATCATCGAACGACGTCCCCGGGATGACCAAGCAACGCTCACCTTCGAAGGCAACCCCGCCATTGAGCTACAAGTGATGCGCGGCGAAGACGACGACATGCTCGACCTGGCAGAAAAGGTCCGCACCTGGGGAGCAGAGCACAAACACTCGCTGCCCCAGGGCGTCAAAATGACGTTCTACTTCGAAGCCTGGAAACACGTACAAGAGCGCATATCCACCCTGTTATGGAATGGCATCTCCGGACTAATACTGGTCATTCTCACCCTCTATTTCTTCCTCAACGCCCGGGTGGCCTGGTGGGTGACCGTGGGCATTCCTGTGTCGTTCATGGCCACCCTGGGCATCCTTTGGGTGTTCGGCGGCACCATCAACATGATCAGCCTATTCGGCCTGATTTTGGCTCTTGGCTTGATTGTGGATGACGCCATTGTGGTGGGCGAAGACACGCTCACCCATCTGCAGCAAGGGGAATCCGCCCAGCGCGCGGCCCTGGGGGGCGCACGGCGCATGTTCTGGCCGGTGGTGGCCTCGTCGACGACCACCATTGCCGCCTTCCTGCCGCTGGGCATGATGGGCGGCGCCATGGGCAAAATTGCCTTCGACATCCCCTTCGTCATGATTTGTGTGATCCTTGCCTCACTGATGGAATGCTTCCTGGTTCTGCCCGGGCACTTACACCACAGCTTCCGCGGTATAGAGGTAAAGGCTAGCGGCCTGCGCGAACGTATCGACGTCGGCTTCAACCGCTTCCGTGATGAGCGCTTCCGCCCTTTGGTAGAATGGTCGATCAAACACCGCAAACTGGTCAGCGTGTCCGCCATATGTGCCTTTATCATGGCACTGTCTCTGGTGGCTACCGGTTGGCTCAAATTCACTTTTTTCCCGCCGGTGGACGGCGACCAGTTGCGTGCCGTAGTGGAATTTTCCTCCGGTACCGACAAGCAACAGGTGAACACCTTCCTTGCCGAGCTGGAACACACCCTGGAAGAGACCAACGAAGAACTGGGTGGGCATCTGGTCCACACTATTATCAGACACCATGGCGCCGCCGCAGGCTTCGCCAATATCGGTGGCCGACAGGACCAATTCGGTGATGAATACGGCACTCTGGTCGCCGAGGTTTATACCGGCTCGGATCGAGAAATCTCCAACGACGAACTGATGCAGGCCTGGCGTGAAAAACTTTCCATGCCCGCGGGCTTGGATCGTCTTACTATCTCCCAGCCACAAGCGGGCCCTCCAGGCAAACCCATTGAGGTGAAACTCACCGGCAGTGATGCCGCCACCCTGAAAGCAGCATCCCTCACCTTGCAGGAACGCCTAGACGAATTCTCTGGCGTCAGCAACGTGGATGACGACTTGCCCTACGGTAAGGAACAACTGACATTCGAACTGACCGCCCAGGGCCGCGCCCTAGGACTAACTCTCAGTGAGGTAGCCACCCAGCTACGGGCGGCCTTCGACGGCAGCTTGGCTCAACTTTACAACGAAGACGATGACGAAGTAGAAGTGCGTGTGATGCTGCCCGACAGCGAACGTCGCCGCTTCAGCGCCATTGAACGCCTACCGATCATCACCAGTCAGGGTGAAGCCATTCCTCTGCGCGACGTTGTCACTTTTGACGCCCGCAAGGGGGTCGATCTGCTACGCCGGGTTAACGGCGAGCTGGCAGTGACCGTATACGCAGACCTAGACCCGGAACAGGGCAACGCCAACGAAATCATCGCCATACTCAACGACGGCATTCTCCCGGAGCTGAAGAGCCGATATGGCATCGGCGTTGGCTACGAAGGCAAACTGCAAGAACAAGCCGAAAACCTGCAAGATCTGGCCACCGGCGCCCTGGTTGGCCTAGCCATTATCTATATCGTGCTGGCCTGGGTGTTCAGCTCCTATTCCTGGCCGCTAGCGATCATGACAGCGATCTTCTTCGGCCTCACCGGTGCGGTCATCGGGCATATTTTCACCGCCCCGTTTGGAATCAAATTTTCCATGTTCTCGGCCATGGGACTATTTGGTCTGTCCGGCATTATCGTTAACGACTCCATTGTTCTGGTGAGCTTTTACCAACAACTGGTGGCGGAAGGCATGGAACGTTTCCAAGCAATCACCGAAGCCTGTGTGCGCCGTTTACGTGCAGTGTTGCTCACCTCCATTACCACCGTGGCCGGGCTCACCCCGATTCTGTTCGAAAGCTCCTTGCAAGCCCAGTTTCTCAAACCCATGGCGGTGAGCCTGGTGTTCGGGCTACTGTTCGGCACCGGGCTGATTCTGCTAGTCGTGCCCGCCATGCTTATGCTGATCGAAGAACAGCGCGATCGTTTCCAAGGGCTCAGCCAACATCTAGCACCACGCCATTGGCCCAACCTGCTACAGCGCGCTTGGCGCTTTGATCCTATCCATTATCGCCAACAACCCGGCCCGCAAGGCCTAGGCGGCAACCTATGGTGGGCGATGCTACTAGGGCCCACCCTGCTACTAAAAGTGTTTGCCTGTCTGCCACTGCTCAAATCAGTGGCCAGCGAACACGCTAACCTGCAGCTGATCGCCCCCGCCGGCGTGCTCTGGTTGCTAATGCTTGGCTTGGGTCTGGCCTTCCTGTGGAGCCTATTCCGTCGTCGCCAACAGACCCAGGCATTGGCGCTGTACTGGCTGCTAATAACGGGGCTGGGCAGCCTTACCATTGCCTCATTCGCCCCACTGGTGGGGCATCACGGCGAAGCCCTGGCCAACAGCTTCTGGTCCCTGGCCCGCTGGACCCTGGTGACGGGCCTGATTGTGCTACCGATCCTGCTATGGGGACGGCGCAGCGCTCACACGCTGACGAGATGACAACGCAAGCACAAGTCACACCCGAGTATACTGGGCGCACAGCGGCGAACTGTTACCGCTTGCTGCCCCCTCGCGACGCTAAGCGGCACACATGTGCCATAATTCGACAGCTTACCTTTTAAGCCGCCACTGGTATGATTCGCGATTGGGTCGAGACATATATAAAAAACAGCCGATGGGATCAATACCGGCTTGAGGAGAGCAGCATGGCCAAAATTCTTGTGGTGGACGATTCCCCAACCCAGCGGAGCAATCTGGTTAAGATTGTCCAAGGCCAGGGCCATGATGTCGTTACTGCCAGCAACGGCATGGAAGGAATTGAAAAAGCCAAACAGGAACACCCCGATTTGATCCTTATGGATGTGGTTATGCCGGAGCTAAACGGCTTCCAGGCAACCCGAAAGATAACCCGCGACCCTGTCACCGAGAGCATCCCGATAATTCTGGTAACCACTAAAGATCAGGAAACGGACAAGGTTTGGGGCGAACGGCAAGGCGCCTTCGGTTATGTGGTGAAGCCGCCGCAGGAAGCGGAACTGGTCGCCAAAATCAATGAAGCTCTGGCCTAAGTGATCGTCTGCGGGCCATAACCCGCACTGACCAAGTGTCCATGACCTTCACCGCAGCCACAGCCGCTTTTACAAGTCAATCTATCAACGACCGGATTCATTCCCTATGATTCCGGTCGTTTTGTATTTAAAGAGCGCTTGCACGCAGCACGCTTGCAGACCGTACGCCGTCAGGATATATCATGCGTAGTATCGAACAGATTATTGCCGAAGAAATCGGTTGCCAGGAACGCCAGGTCAACGCTGCCGTTGCCCTGCTCGACGAAGGTTCCACCGTCCCCTTTATCGCCCGTTACCGCAAAGAGGTGACCGGCGGGCTGGACGACACCCAGCTGCGCAACCTGGAAGAACGGCTGCGTTATCTGCGCGAGATGGAAGAACGCCGCGAGACCATCCTGAAGAGCATCACCGAACAGGAAAAGCTTACCCCTGAACTGGAAAAAGCCATCAAGGCTGCCGACACCAAGACCCGGCTGGAAGATCTCTACCTGCCCTACAAGCCCAAGCGCCGTACCCGCGCCCAGATTGCCCGCGAAGCTGGCCTGGAACCGCTGGCTAACAGCCTAATAGATGATCCTACCCAGGACCCGGAAGCACTAGCCGCCGGTTACTTGAACGAGGAACACAAGATTGCCACCGCCAAGGACGCCTTGGACGGTGCCAAACAGATCCTCATGGAGCGTTTCGCTGAAGATGCCGAGCTGCTCACCCGCCTGCGCACCTTCCTCTGGGACAAAGGCCAAATTCAGGCCAAAGTGGTGGAAGGCAAGGAAAAAGACGGCGCCAAGTTCAGTGACTATTTTGATCACAGCGAAACCCTCAAAGGGATCCCCAGCCACCGCGCACTGGCCCTGTTTCGGGGCCGTAATGAGGGCATTTTGCATGTCTCAATGGTGCTGCCGGAAGAGTTGGAAAATGCTCAACCGCATCCCTGCGAAGCCATGGTCACTGCCGTAGCGGACTGGCAGCACGCCGGCCGGGCCGCCGATGATTGGCTCAAAGAAGTGATGCGCTGGACCTGGAAGATCAAACTCAACACTCATCTGGAAACCGAATTACTGGGCCGAGTGCGTGAAATGGGTGAAGAGGAAGCCATTCAGGTTTTCGCTCGTAACCTGAAAAGCTTGTTGATGGCCTCCCCCGCCGGCCCTAAATGCACCATGGGCCTGGACCCTGGCCTGCGTACCGGCGTGAAAGTGGTTGTCGTGGATGCCACCGGAAAGCTGCTGGAACACACCACCATCTTCCCTCACCAGCCAAAGAAGCAGTGGGATCAGTCCCTCAGTAAGCTGACTGCGCTGAGCAAACAGCATGGCGTGGAATTGATCGCCATCGGCAACGGCACTGCTAGCCGGGAAACCGACAAGCTGGCCGGCGAAGTGGTGAAATTGCTCAAGGATCAGCCGATCCAAAAAATTATCGTTTCTGAAGCCGGCGCCTCGGTCTACTCTGCCTCGGAAATGGCGGCCCTGGAATTCCCAGAACTAGACGTGTCTTTCCGTGGCGCGGTATCCATTGCCCGCCGCCTGCAAGACCCACTAGCCGAGTTGGTAAAAATCGATCCGAAAGCCATCGGTGTTGGCCAGTACCAGCATGACGTAAGCCAGGTAAAATTGTCCCGCTCACTGGATACCGTGGTGGAAGACTGCGTGAACTCGGTGGGCGTGGATGTGAACACCGCCAGCGCCCCCTTGCTGGCCCGTATTGCCGGCCTTAACAGCACCATCGCCGGCAACATCGTTTCGTTTCGAGAGAAGAACGGCGCCTTTGCCAGCCGCGCCAACCTGAAACTGGTGCCGCGCCTAGGCGACAAGACCTTTGAGCAAGCCGCTGGTTTCTTGCGCATCATGAACGGCGAAAACCCGCTGGACCGCTCCTCGGTTCACCCAGAAGCCTACCCGGTGGTGGAAAGAATTGCCGAGCAGCATGGCCGCCCCCTAAAGGATCTAGTGGGTGATGTGCCGTTCCTGAAGAAGGTCAACGCTGCCGACTTCACCGACGATAACTTCGGCTTACCCACCGTCACCGACATTCTCAGTGAATTAGAAAAACCCGGCCGCGATCCGCGCCCGGAATTCAAAGCCGCGGTTCTCAAGGAAGGGGTGGAAACCCTCAAGGATCTCAAGCAAAACATGATCCTCGAAGGCACCGTCACCAACGTGACCAACTTCGGCGCCTTTGTAGATGTGGGTGTTCATCAGGACGGACTGGTGCACGTATCCGCACTGGCCGACAAATTCGTGGAAGATCCGCACCAAGTGGTCGCCCCCGGCGATATCGTTAAAGTGAAAGTGCTGGACGTGGATCTAGACCGCAAACGCATCAGCCTGACCATGCGCATGGGCGATCAACCCACGGAGAAACCCAGCGGCCAACGCCCCACCAGCAACCGCGCCAACCAAGCAAACAAAGGCAATAACCCACGCCGTGGCGGTGGTAATGGTGGAGCTCAACGCGCTGGCGGCCAGCCCCAGGGCGGCGGCGGCACCTTCGCCGACCTATTTGCCAAAGCTAAGGAAGAGAAGCAGAAGAAAGACAGCAAGAAGCGCTCCTGAGTGGAGCGACTTCTCAGCGTCATTCTATTGCCCCATGATTGTCGGAATTCCGTCACACCCGCGGCCGGTCCCTTATCTGACTGGTCGCACGACAGGTCCCAACCATGAAGCATCTTGAACAGCGAATTCATGCCCTGCTGAATGCAGATGCCGCAGCCACCTTGGCCGGCATCCGTCGTGGCATCGAAAAAGAAAGCCTGCGCATCACCACCGATGGCACCCTGGCGCAAACGCCACATCCTCGTGCCTTGGGCTCTGCGCTAACGCATCCGTACATCACCACGGATTATTCTGAAGCCCTGCTGGAATTTATTACGCCCCCGAGTACCGAGCTGCACAAGCCCATTGAATTTCTCGAGCAACTGCACCGCTATGTGTACAGCCATATCGGCGATGAAGTGCTGTGGGTGAATTCCATGCCCTGCATGATCGGCAAAGACAGCGACGTACCCGTAGCGCAATATGGAAGCTCCAACGTGGGCCGTATGAAAACGGTGTACAGAGAAGGGCTCGGCCACCGCTACGGTCGCAAGATGCAAACCATTGCCGGAATTCATTACAACTTTTCCTACCCGGACGCATTTTGGAAACTGAACCAGCAACTGGAAGGTGATAACGCCCCATTACAGGATTACATTTCCCGTCGCTATTTCGACCTAACACGCAACTTCCAGCGCTATTCCTGGTTGCTGGTCTATCTGTTCGGGGCCTCACCCGCGCTGTGTGCTTCTTTCCTGGCCGGGCGCGAGCACGACTTGCTGGAGCGCTTCGATCACTCCCTGTATCGCCCCCAGGCCACCAGCCTGCGTATGAGCGACCTGGGCTACCAGAACAACGCCCAATCATCGCTGGCGATTAGCTACAACAATCTGGATGAATACGTCAGCACACTCACTCATGCCATCAACACCCCGGAGCCGGCCTACGAAAAAATGGGCGTTAAAGTCACCGACGCCGATGGCAACGTGAAGTATCAGCAACTCAACGCCAATATTCTGCAAATCGAAAACGAGTACTACTCGTCGATCCGCCCGAAACGCACCATCAAACCCGGCGAGCGCCCCACTACAGCGCTGCAAGAACGCGGCGTGGAGTACATTGAAATCCGTGCGTTGGATTTAAACCCGTTCGAGCCGGTGGGCATCAACCAACAAGAAATCCGTTTCTTGGATCTGTTTGCCACCTATTGCCTGCTGCGCGAATCACCGCAACTGGAAAAATGCGACCTGCATGCCAGCAAGGAAAACCTGCGCAAGGTGGTTTACGACGGTCGAAATACCGACATCCAGCTATACAACTGGGGCAAGTCGGTGAGCCTAAAAAACTGGGCATCAGAAAAACTGACGCAAATGCAGCCCATCGCCGAGTTGTTTGATCGCGCCCACGGCGGCAACAACTATGCCGAGGCGCTGGCGCACCAACAGGAAAAAGTCGACAACCCCAGTGCCACTCCGTCTGCACAGATTTTGGAACAACTGGAGAGCCGTAATCAGGGCTTTTTCCAGTTCGCCATGGAGCAGGCCTTGGCCCACCGCGATCATTTCCTGTCCGGTCCGCGTTGCGACGCCACCAACCAGCAGCTGGAAGCGCTGGCCGCCGACAGCTTGGCCGAACAAGCCGCAGGCGAAGCCGCCGATCAGCAATCCTTCGAGGAATATCTAGCGGATTACTTCCACGATTAGCTCCCTCGAGATCCGAATCCGCCCTATGTATCAACCGTAGGGCGGAAGTCGGCCGCCGGCCACCTCACCCGCCGCCAGCAATCAACATGACATTGCATTGCGACCCACTCCGCTGTACAGCCCACCGTTAATACCTCAGTAGAATCGCGCCTGCTGCTTTTGCACAACAAGAATGCGGACTCGCGCGCTATGTAAACCGTGCAACAGCGGCATGTCTCTAAACCGGAAGTGATGCCTGGTGTGGCTGAAACCTGCAGGCAAGAAAGCACCAAGCAAGCCTGACGCCGCTCCCGCAAAAGAGTCCAGACTCACTCTGACCTCTTGCGTGGAAAACAATGCTTGCAGGCGAAGACCGCAGCCGTGGAGCGCAAGCATCTCTTCATGCACCGGGCACCCTGCGTTAACGGGCTATCGAAAAGCCCCTTGCTGCCACCGCCGCTTTTGCCTACCCTTCGCCGATCCTTCGACGAAAAGAGCCGCCCATGTCGTCCATTATTCCTGCTCCACGCCCGCTTAATGCTCTCGCTTTTCTGGCCTGTCTCGCGGCCATTGTCGGGGCGCTTTATCTGCAGCATGTAGATGGGCTCGAGCCCTGCCCGCTGTGTATTTTTCAACGCGTCGGCGTGATCGCCGGGGCCGTGATTCTGCTCATCGCCAGCCTGCATGGCCCGAAGAACATTGGCGTGCGCATCTATGGTGCCCTGACCACCCTAGCGGCCCTTGGCGGCGGTGCAGTCGCCGCTCGTCACATTTGGCTGCAGAATCTGCCCGCCGATCAGGTGCCTGCCTGCGGCCCCGGCCTGGATTACATGCTAGAGGTTTTCCCTCTGCAGAATGTGCTTCAGCAAGTGCTGGCCGGCTCCGGCGAATGCGCCGAAATGGATTGGTCCTTTCTGGGGCTGAGCTTGCCAGGCTGGTCCATGGTGGTGTTTGCTGGGCTGCTGCTCGTCGGCCTGATTCAGATGTTCCGCCCCCTGACCCGCTGAGCCCGCCATGATTGATGGCTTGCTGATTCTCTTACTGTTCCAGTTTTTCGGTGAGGTCATTATTCGCCTCACCGGCATCCCCTTGCCTGCCTCTGTGGTCGGCATGGTACTGCTATTGTTGGCATTGCTGTTGAACGCCCCCTATACCCAGCGGGTAGCGCCTGCCGCCGGTGGCCTGATCAAACACATCAGCCTGCTGATTTTTCCGCTCGGAGTAGGTATCGTGCTGCAATGGCACCGCTATGAAGACTATGCGCTGGCGCTAGGCGTTGCCGTAGTGTTGGGGACCATTCTCAGCATGATTGTGATCACATTCATGTTGAAAAAACTGCTCGGCGGCAAACACCAGGAAGCCAGTAACAAGCCCCATGGAGACGACCATGCTGGCTAATTTAGATAACCTGGCCGAACTGGTACATACGCCGTTGTTTGGCCTGCTATTAACCTTGGCCAGCTACCGTTTTGCACTGTGGGTATACGGGCGCAGCAACAGCCTGCCCATTTTTCACCCGTTTCTTGTGGCATCCATTCCAGTAATTATTGTGCTGCCGTTGGTCAACGTAGACTACGAGGAATACCGCGAACAAACCCAGATGATTTCTTTCTTGCTAGGCCCAGCCACTGTCGCCCTGGCCTGGCCGCTATACCGGCAGTTACACACCGTGCGCAGCGTGCTCAAGCCCATTCTAGTAGCCACGATCTTCGGCGCCACTCTCTCTGCCGCCATTGCCGTAGGCTTGGCCTGGTGGCTGGGTGCACCACCTGAAGTTGTGGGCTCGCTGGCACCTAAATCCATCACCACTCCGATTGCTGTTGAAGTGGTGAAGTCCACGGGAGGGTATGTGTCGCTAGCAGCTGGCGCTGTGGCCATTACCGGCATCGTCGGCGCACTCAGCGCCGGCCCCATCTTTCGATTGCTCAGGGTCACGGACCATCGGGTGAAGGGGTTTGCGCTAGGGCTAGTTGCCCACGCCATCGGCACCGCCCGCGCCTTCGAATACGGTGAGAAAGCCGGGGCCTTCGCGGGCCTGGCGCTGGGCTTGTGTGGGCTAGTGACGGCCATCGCCCTCCCCTGGCTTTGGCCCTGGGTGGCGCAATACTTGTAAACAACCCCACAGCCTGCACGCGCGCTTTACGTTACATACCGCTGTTACAAAGCACTAAAAATACCCGCCTTATAAGAAATCCGTCTTTGCCCGCAAGTGGCTGACGTTAGGCTGTTTTTTCGCCAATTTGAGCTCGCCCATCAAAAAGGTCACTTTCTGCCCATTGCCCCACCATCTCACCCCGTCCTAGTCTCAATAGCCCTGCTGAAGAATCAAAACCATCGGCCGCCGAGCTATTCACTGCTTACCGGCCTAAGGCAGTCTCAGCCATTCACTAAGGAGGGAATACAATGGCGAGTTCAACATCTGCAGCACTGGCTCAATGGCAACGTATCGAAGCACTGGTTCAGGCTTGGCTGGATGAACGCCAGCAGCTGATTGTGCTGCTCTGCACTATGCAGGGCTTGAAAGGGCTTTCTGCAGTCCAACCCAACGATAACCCACAACCCATACACCGTCAGGTTCAACGCTTTTGCCAACTGTTGATGGATTACATCAGCGCAGGTTACTTCGAGGTATACCGAGAGCTAGTCAATGAAGCCCGGCATTTCCAGCGAGACAACCCGACACTGACCCGGCAGATTTTGGCCAAGCTGGACCGCTCCACTGATGCAGCTCTTGCCTTCAACGAAGATTTTGAGCACCCAGACCAGTGTTTGGCGCAACGAGATGTGCTACCAGAACGCATCAGTGCGCTGATGGAAACCCTAGAAGAACGCTTTGCACTGGAAGACCAGCTGATCCTCAGCATCCATCAGCAAGATCCCCCTTACCAACAGGCCACACATTAATAAAGGATATATTGCGAGTTGAACGTTGAACCGCGGGGTGGAGATGTTGCAACACGACTTTGTTTAGGGCTTCGCCCGTAACCTTCAGACACGCCGCGGATTTATAAAAAATCGCGCGCCGTTTGAATTCAACGGTGTAGGTTCTCTTCACCTATTCGTCGCATTTTAACGTTGAATGTTCCTCGGCATTTCATCAAAAAGGGCGCCCGAAGGCGCCCTTTTTGATGAAGCGTGAAACGGCGGGGTTTATTCCGCGTCATCACCACTGCCTTTCACATCCAGAAGCTCGATTTCGAAAATCAGCACCTGGTTAGGGCCAATGTCGCCACCGGCGCCTTGCTCACCATAGCCCAAAGACGGCGGCAGGACGACTTTCCACTTGTCGCCTTCCTTCATCATGGGTAATGCTTCTTGCCAACCTGGGATGATCTGCTGCAGACCGAATGTGGCCGGCTTGTCGCGCTCGATAGAGCTGTCAAACACCGTGCCATCGGGCAGAGTTCCGTGATAGTGGACTTCCACGGTGTCTTCCAGGGTCGGAGACGGCGCACCCTCTTCACCCGAAGCCAACACTTCGTATTGCAGGCCGCTCTCGGTGACGGTAACACCTTCACGCTCGGCATTGTCAGCCAGGAATTTTTCGCTGGCTTCCATGTTCTCGCCAGCCTTTTCTTCCAGTTTTTCCTGCTGAGCCACGATCATGCGCCCCTGAAAATCGCGGATCAGTTGATCCAGATCTTCGTCACCGAGACGGGATTCACCCTTCTCGTCAATACCATCACGTAGGCCAGCGACCATGGCATCCAGATCCAGGCTCTCTAGGCTGCGCATTTGCTCTGCACTGCGAAAACCCAGTGCGTAGGACGCCTTTTGGTCATCCGTTTTTACTTCTGCATTGTCCTGACCACAGGCTGCCAGCAAGACGGTACCCGCCAGCACGATTCCCAATTTCTTCATTCTGCCTCCAATTGGCCTACGATTATTGTTTCTGTTGTGTCTCAAGCCCCTTGCCACCGCGCATCTCTTCCGCGCTGATCGTGCTTGGAGCCTTCACTGTAATGGGGTCCACCGACACTCCCGGCGGTGGAATTTGGCCATACTGCCAGTTTCCACCCGGGTCACGCCAGCGATACAGCTCAGTCTCGTCCTTTTTTCCCAGCCAAGGCGACACTTTGCCATCGAACAGTTTTTCCGGCTGTTGCCAATTCCGCTCAACATGTTGCCAGTCCAGTAGAGGTTTGCCTCCACCTAACGGCACAGTAAACAGTGCCGTAAGCACCGCTACCAACAGCACGGTAATAATGAGCCCGAAGCGCATAATGCCGAATTCCCCCTATATTGAGCCTCTTCACAGGATCGAGTTCCCGATGAGAGCAAAATACGATCACAATTTACATGACTTTTGCCACTTTTGCGGTAATGCCAAGTTCGAGAGCACAGCTCACTTTCGTTCGACCATGCTCCAGCCGGCATTCCGGGTGAGCTAGAATCATGCGAAATAACCATACAGAAACTGTATAAACAGCGCACAGAGTCGCCTATCGGAGGGGCAGCGACTCCCTGAATAAACCCCACATATCGCGCTTAGTGATTCTGGTCGCAAACAGAAAAGAGGCTTACTGCAAGACCAGCATTGATATCCGCGCCACCGCCCCCACCACCCGCATCCTGCAAAGTGTGGCGCTAACACCCGGCTACCGCCGTCGTCGCCAACCAGGCCCGTACCCGCACGAAAATCTACGAAGCGCAGCGTCAATTTCTGTTCAGCCTGAAAATCCCCTTCCTGGTAACCCTGCACGATACTCAACGGTATGTGCCGGCCAGACTCGCTGTCTGCGCGATCACCACACGGCCCGCCAGATTCATTTGAACCTTCAACGTGAAAGGTTCAAAAGAAAAAAACCTGGAATGTTTCCGATTCCTTCATCCAAGCTTGCCGTTATTTCTGTTCAGCCAAATCCCGCATCGCGCCAGTTAGCTTGCTCAAATCATCCGCTTCAATGACGAATGGCGGCATGATGTAGACCAGCTTGCCGAATGGACGAATCCACACACCCAACTCCACAAAACGCGCCTGCACCTGCTCCATGGCGACAGGCTCCTTCATTTCCATCACGCCAATGGCACCCAGCACCCGGGTATCGGCCACCGTAGGCAACGCCTTCAACGGCATCAGTTCGTCTTTGAGCTGAGCTTCGATAGCGGCCACTTTTTGCTGCCAGCCGGAATCCAGCAACAGCTGAATGCTGGCATTCGCCACGGCGCAGGCCAACGGATTGCCCATAAAAGTGGGGCCGTGCATCAATACGCCCGCCTCACCTTCACAAATGCCTGCGGCCACCTGGCGGGTGCATAACGTGGCTGCCAAGGTCATGTAGCCGCCGGTAATCGCCTTGCCCAAACAAAGGATATCCGGGCATACATCCGCATGCTCCAGAGCAAAAAGCTTGCCTGTGCGGCCGAAACCGGTGGCGATTTCATCAAAGATCAGCAGCACACCGTACTCATCACACAGCGCGCGCACCGCTTTCAAATAAGTCGGATGGTAGATACGCATACCGCCGGCGCCCTGCACGACAGGCTCCAGAATCACCGCGGCAATTTCCTGGTGATGCTCCGCCAACATGTGCTGAATGGAATCCAAGTCCGCCGTATTAAAATCACTGTCGTAGGGGCACTGCGGCGCCTCCGCAAAATAGTGCTTGGCCAGCACACCACTGAATAGCGAGTGCATGCCGTTGACCGGATCACAGGCAGCCATGGCGCCAAAGGTATCGCCGTGATAACCGTTACGCAGGGCCAGCAATTTGTCCTTCCCGGCATACCCCTGACTCAACCAATACTGCAGCGCCATCTTAATCGCCACTTCCACAGACACCGAACCGCTATCGGCAAGAAACACTTTTTCCAACGGCTCGGGCGTTAGATCAACCAGTTTTTTCCCCAGTTCCACCGCCGGTTCGTGGGTCAATCCGCCAAACATCACATGGGCCATGCGGTCGATTTGATCCTTGGCTGCCTGATTCAGCACGGGATGGTTATAGCCATGCACCGCCGCCCACCAAGACGACATACCGTCCACCAGCTCGCGGCCATCCTCCAGCATTAACCGTACCCCTTTGGCACTAGCCACGGGAAATGTGGGCAGCGGTTTGGAGGTGGAGGTATAAGGGTGCCAGAGATGGTCACGGTCGAAGTCGAGATCGGTGGTCATGGGGCGAGGTCCAGATAAAACGAGGGAAGACAGGATGGCAGCGGAGGGGGGAAAGTTCAAAGTTGAACGTTCAAAAGAGCGTCTGAAATGTGTGCCAAATCGTTAACGCTCCCGCCGCACCATCACACCTGAATCCACGGTTTTAAACTTTCAACTCAACCAATCGGCAAAGTGCGCTCTGCAACCCTTCGCACTGAGCCATTTCCGGCACCAACACCAATAACCAGCTCAGCGGGTCTACCGATTTGCCTGCCGGTAGCAGGTTATCGCACAAAGCGGGCAAGGTAGTCAGCAACCAACGCTCACCTTCCAGCTCCACTTGCTGGAGTTGGCGTTTGAACTCGGGCAACCGGTCATCCTGCCCAGCCTTGCGGCGCACCGCGCGCAAAGGGCGCAGATAATCCGCTTCGAATTGCTCGGCCACTTCTGCCAACCGCCGGCCGGTTCGGGCATCCGGCTGCTTTCCCGCCTCCGCCAGCCATAACCCACACAGCAGTAATGACACCGGAACTTGATATTCATCCTGCAAATGCAGGCAGCCATTCTCGAATGCCTTGTCCTGCCAGCACCCCAGCGCAAAACGCCACAGATCCGTTTTTATTTTATTACTCACTGGCATCCCCTGATTTACCGCCCTCGGGCAGGTTGGTGCTTAAACAGGCCATCGCTTACACTGCGCCGGTTTCCTGCATGTCTTTCACTGCACGCAGGCCACCGTTTTCAGGCACAAATAGGCTTACCATGCTGTCTCTTGAACATATCAACCTTCGCCGCGGTCCCGACTTGCTGCTGGAAGACGCCAACCTGGTCCTACACAAGGGCTGGCGCGTAGGCTTGGTGGGCCGCAACGGCAGCGGCAAGAGTTCGCTATTTAAGCTTATCATGGGCGAACTAGAGAGCGATGGCGGCAACATTAACTGCCCAGCCGACTGGCGCTTGGCCATGATGGCCCAAGAAGTCCCGGCGCTGGATCAGCCCGCCATCGACTATGTTCTCGACGGCCACCATGGCCTACGCACCGCGGAACGCAAACTGGCCAAAGCGGAACAGGCCGGCGATAACCATGCCATTGCTCTGGCCCACGGCGAGCTGGATGCCTTGCATGCCTGGCAACAACCAGCCAACGCGGCCATCTTGCTAGCCGGCCTCGGCTTTAGTGAAGCCCAACAACAACAACCGGTCTCCAGTTTTTCCGGCGGCTGGCGCATGCGCCTTAACCTAGCCCAGGTACTGATAAGCGATGCCGACCTGTTGCTTCTCGATGAGCCCACTAACCACCTGGATCTGGATGCCATACTCTGGCTGCAGAGCTATCTGGTTCAGCAGCCCGGAGCACTACTCGTTATCTCCCACGACCGCGCCTTTCTGGATGCCATCGTCACCCAAATTCTGCACATCGAGCACAATAGCCTGAAGCAATACACCGGTGGTTATTCTGACTTCGAGCGTGAACGTGCCGAGAAACTGGCGCTGCAGCAAAAAATGCACGACAAGCAACAAACCCAAGTAGCCCACTTGCAGAAATTTATTACCCGCTTCAAGGCAAAAGCCAGCAAAGCCAAGCAGGCCCAGAGCCGGGTAAAAGCGCTGGAAAAGCTAGAACTGATCGCCCCCGCCCATGTGGATTCCGGCTTCAGTTTTGATTTCCACCAGCCAGAAAAACTGCCCAACCCTATGGAAAACCTGGATGCGGTGCAGTGCGGCTATCGCAATGACGGCATAGATACCGTGATTCTCGATCAGGTCACCCTGAGCCTGCGGCCGGAAAGCCGCATCGGCCTGCTGGGCCCCAATGGGGCGGGCAAATCAACACTGGTACGCACCTTGGTCGGCGAACTGCCCACCTTGGGCGGGCATTTTGAAAAAAACGACGACCTGAAAATTGGTTACTTCCACCAGCAACAGGTGGATCGTTTGGACGCCAACGACACCCCATACCAGATGCTGTCGCGCTTCTACCCTCAGTGGAGCGAATCAGAATTACGCAGCGAACTGGGCCGCTTCGGGTTTCAAGGCAATGACGTATTCGCGTCCATCGGGCGTTTTTCCGGAGGTGAAAAAGCGCGCCTGGCTCTGGCCATGATCGTTCAACAAAAACCCGCCTTGCTGCTGCTGGATGAACCGGCCAACCACCTGGATCTGGACATGCGCGAAGCGCTGACACTGGCCCTGCAAGCTTTCGAAGGCGCGGTAGTGATGGTCTCCCACGATCGCCACCTGCTGGAAACCACCGTGGACGACTTCTACCTTGTGGCCAACGGCAGTGTCAGCCATTTCGATGGCGACCTGGACGATTACGCTCGCTGGCTGCAACAACACCGCCGCGACGGCAAACCAGTGAAAGAAGAAAAACCCAGCGATGGGCAAGATGCCAAAGCCCGTCGCCAGCAAGCCGCCCAGCTACGTCAGCAGCTACGGCCACTAAAAAAACAGGTAGACCAGTTAGAACAACAGCTAGGCCAGTGCAGCGAAAAACTGCTAGCCGTGGAAGCCGCTTTAGGCGATGAAGCGTTATATACGGACCCAAATCGAAAGAACGAAATGAACGGCTTGCTCGGTGACCAAGCGCGCCTGAAGAAACAGCACGACGAATTGGAAGGGAAATTATTAGACGCCATGGAAGTGTTAGAAGAGGCAGAAAGCGCAACGTCGTAAGGGGGGCTTTCCTATCACTCCCGGGTACCGCGCTCACTATCGAGGTTGCAGATAACGAGCCAACACCCCAGGCCCACAACCAATATAAAAAAGCCGGCTAAGGAGACCTTGGCCGGCTTTTTTTATCTCCATCGAGATCTCAGCAATGAGGAACTCGACCCTTACTCTGTAGCCGCTTCTATAACGCTTCAATAATGGTAGCGTTTGCCGTCCCTAAGCCTTCACAGATAGTCAGCAGACCGTACTTGCCACCACGGCGCTTGAGCTCATAGACCAACGTACCCATCAACTTGGAGCCGGTGGCCCCCAATGGGTGGCCTAACGCCTGAGCACCACCGTTCACGTTCATTTTTTCGTAATCCGCACCCACCGCCTTCATCCAGGCCAATGGCACCGAGCCGAACGCTTCGTTCACTTCATACAGATCAATATCCGCCATACTCATGCCGGCCTGCTTAAGCACTTTCTCAGTGGCCGGGATCGGGCCTTCCAATACCATGGTCGGGTCAGAGCCCACCACCGCCATGGCATGAATACGCGCCAGCGGTGTCAAACCCAGTTCTTTAACCGCAGCCTCGCTGGCGATCATAACGGCGGAAGCCCCGTCCGTTATCTGGCTCGCGTTGGCGGCACTGATATGTCCCCCTTCCTGCAGAGGTTCTAGCGCTTTGATCGCGTCCAGCTCTGCTTCCCAGCGAATCCCTTCATCGACCACATGGTCTTCCTGAGAGCCGTCTTCCAGGGTCACCGGTACCGGGATGATCTCATCGCTGAAACGACCCGCTTGCGTCGCTGCAGCACCACGCTTGTGGGAGTCATAGGCGAACTGGTCTAGCTCTGCCTTGCTCACTCCGTATTTTTCCGCCATACGCTCAGCCCCATGGAATTGGCTGAATGTTGCACTGGGATATCGCTTGCTGATTTCACCGGTAAACGGGTTGCCCAGTTCTTTCGCCGCAAGCACCGGGGAACCGATCGGCAGCTGGCTCATGGATTCCACACCACCCGCAATTACCAAATCCTGAGTGCCACTCATCACTGCTTGGGCTGCAAAGTGGATGGCCTGCTGGGAAGACCCACACTGGCGGTCAATCGTAACCCCCGGCACAGATTCCGGTAGGCAGGAGCTCATAATGGAAGTGCGCGCCACGTTAAAGGCCTGTGGGCCAATCTGGCTCACGCAACCAAAAATCACGTCGTCGACTTTCTCTGGAGCCACACCCGTGCGCTCTACCACTGCATCAATAACACGGCCACCCATGTCCGCCGGGTGTACCTTGCTCAACCGACCGTTCTTTTTACCACCCGCGGTACGCACCGCCGCTACGATATATGCTTCTGCCACCGTACTCTCCTCGTCATCACACGCTGTTGACTATCAGGTCATAAAGATGGCATCGAGGCTACGCCCTCTCCACAAGGAACCTCAATGACCAAAATAGACCACCGGGCGTGGATCTAGTCATTTCCAGGTCAACACAAGTGCGAGGGAATACGAAATCGATTACATAGCCAATGCTATAGCGAGCACTATGTACCTCCCTGCCCCCTGTTAGGCTTGCTCACCAACATGTTGCAAAATTAACGAGGTCAGCCCGTGGGCATTACCGAAATATTCCAGTAGCTCAATCGACAAATCCGGGAAGCGCTGGCGGGCATCCTCCACTTGAGCGGGGATATCCCTGCCTACATGCTTTCCCTTATTAAAGAATAAAGGATACAGCTGCACTGTTTTCACTGGTTGGTGTTCAAGCTGTTGAATCGCTTCGATCAATGAGGGGTTGGCGAGCTCAAGAAAACAGGGCAACACGGCCACATATTCCTGCCCGGCACCGGGGCCAGACTCTGCCACCGTATTCACCAACACACGAAACTCATCATTCGCCGTTTCACTGCGGCTGCCATGGGCCATGATCAATAAAGCTTTGGACATGATCGCTCCTTCGGAGCAGCGGGAAATTGGAAGCTCCACATTGCAAGAATTTCACTGACCTCGGGTATTACCCGCGCTTGATCTTTCAACTTGCAACGCAAAGGCTTGCTCTATAACGATTGCATGGCGGCGGGCCAGCGCCTCACGATCGTCATCGTAGCCGCCACCAATCACCGTTGCTATAGGAATATTCCGACTTCGGCAACGGACGATGACACCCCGGTCTCGATCGGCGATGCCTTGCTCAGAAATATGCAGCCGTCCTAACGGATCATGCTGGAAAATATCCACCCCGGCATCGTAAAGCACCAGATCCGGCTGCTCTGATTTCAGCAATGATTCCAAAGTGGAAAATACCGTATCCAGATAATCCTGATCCGTCATCCCCAGCGGCAACTCCACATCCAGATCACTACGCATTTTGCGAACAGGAAAGTTTTTCTCGCAGTGAATGGAACACGTGAAAGCCCGAGGCTCATCTGCCAGCATGGCAGCCGTGCCATCGCCCTGATGCACATCGCAGTCAAACATCAACACCTTATTGACCACGCCCCGATCCAACAATTGGCGGACCGCAAACACCTGATCATTGAAAATACAGAAACCGGAACCGAAATCGTAATGGGCATGATGGGTGCCACCGGCTAGATGGCAGGCAATACCATGTTCTAGTGCCAACTGAGTTGTCATTAGCGTTCCCATAGGCGCAATACAGGATCGCTTCAATAAGGCTTCACTCCAGGGCAACCCCATGCGCCGCAACGCCTTGGCATCCAGCGTACCGTTCACCATGGCCGATACGTACTGCGGGCAGTGAGCCTGACTTAATAGTGCAGCCTTAGCCCGGCCAGGACGGAATTCGTTGTCGACACACGCAATTCTGCGGCGCCGCAAATGAGTATGTAATAGAGAGAATTTCTCCATGGGGAAGCGGTGCTTCCCAGGAAAAGGAAAACTGTATTCGGGGTGATACACAAGCGGCAGCACGGGCGACCTGGCAGGCAGTGGTAGGTCGCCGTATTGTGTCGTTTGAAAGATAAACCGGCAAATAACTCAGGATTCAGCGGAGGCCTTGCCCCCTTCACCCAACACCCGGTACAGAGTGACGCGAGACTGATACTGATTATAAATCAGGTCGAGACTGTTCTGGCGGGCACTGTTAAAGCTGCTTTGTGCACTGAGCACATCAGTAAGTTCAGTTTCTCCTTCCCGATAACGCACCTGCGCCACCCGGTAGGCTTCCTCGGCTTGCCGATATGCCTCTTCACGATACTGTTGTTGCTCAGCCAAGCCCTGCACATTACTCAATGATTGCTCCACTTCCTGCAAGGCCACCAACAGAGTACCGGTATAGCTAGCCACCTGTTCTTCCCAGGCGGCCTTGCTTTGCTCAATCCGAGCATCACGTGCACCACCATCAAACAGCGTTTGCGCCAGTGACACTCCGAGGCTGTACACCGCGTCGCCATTGAATAATGAAGACAATGCACTGCTGGCATAACCACCATTGCCGGTGAGCGAAATAGAGGGCCAGTAGTCCGCCCGGGCGGCGGCCACGGAATAGTCCGCCGCCATCAAGCTGGCCTGAGCCTGAGCAACATCCGGGCGCTGGGCCAGCACCTGATCCGGTAGCCCGGCCTGAATTTCCGGTAATTGCAGGCTACTCAGGGCGCCACCGCCCACCTGGAATGCCTGCGGCATTTCGCCCACTAATACCGCCAGGGCATAGCGGCTCTGGCGAAGTTGATGACGCAGGGAGGGCAGCTGCGCCTCCACATTGGCGACCACCGTTTTCTGCTGAGCCAGATCCTGGGGAGAAACGGCACCGTTCTCTACCTTGGCTTGCACCACATCCAATACTTGCTGGGCCAGCGCCAGATTTTCTTCTGACAGCGCCAGATTATCCTGCAGATACAACACCTGCAGATACATATTCACCACACTGGCAATGACCGTGAGCTGCACGGTATCACGGCTGAACTGACTCGCCAGCAGGGAAGCCCGCGCCACATCACGGCTATTGCGAAGCTGCCCCCACAGGTCCAGCTCGTAACTGGCACTCAGTGAGGCATTGTAGCTATCGGTGCTTCCGCCTTCGCCAAATACACCACTACGACTGCCTCCTGCTCCCAGCCCTATGGTGGGAAACAGTGCTGAACCGACCTGACTCAATTGCGCATCGGCCTGCTCAACTCGCGCCGCCGCCACCAGCAAATCCGTATTGGCCGCCAGCGCCTTTTCCACCAGCTGATCCAGCTCCGCGCTGTTAAATTGTTGCCACCATTGCGGGTGGTTCACCATGGCCTCACTGGCCTGCTGCTGGTTGAGCCATTGCGTTGGCATTCCCTGTTCCGGAGCTTGCAGGCCGGACTGCATGGCACAGCCGGAAAGCAAAACAAATACCATCACCCACAACTGTTTATTGATTGCCTTAATCATTACTGAGCGCCTCCACTGGGTTTAGGCGCGCGGCCTTCAACGCAGGTGCAAAACCAAATAACAAACCGATTCCCGCAGCGCAGACAAAAGACACCACCATCACCGGCACGGAGAACACAATCGCCATGCCAAACAGCATCAATAACCAACCCACCAATACCCCTATCACTACGCCAACAATGCCGCCCAAGGCCGATACCACCACCGACTCGGTAAGAAATTGCTGAAGAATATTGCGCTGTCTTGCCCCGGTAGCCATACGGATACCAATTTCATGGATACGTTCGGTCACACTCACCAACATGATATTCATCACTCCGATTCCGCCGACTAACAAGGAAATGGCGGCAATGGAACCGAGCAGAGCCGTTAAGGTGTTTTGGGTTTCCGACACCATTTCCAGCAGCGAGGCCATGTTGAAAACGCGCACATCCTGCTTGCCATGACGCTGGGTTAACAGCGCCACCGCAGCGGCTTCCGTGGCATCGATTTGCGTCACATCATCCACCGCCACCGTAATAGAGTTAAGATAGTTTTGTCCGAATAAACGCAGGGTTCCGGTGGACAGTGGAACAATGACCACATCATCCTGATCCTCCCCCCGATCACTGGCGCCCTGAGCGCTCATCACACCAATTACTTGAAAAGGAATACTGTCGAGTAACAGGAACTGCCCCAATGGATCACCCTCCGGAAATAGATTCTCTTTTACTGTCTGGCCAATCACAGCCACCGGAGAATAGCTCTTGAGATCCTCCTCCCCGAAAAATATTCCCTGCACAGGCTGCCAATCACGTAGCGATGGAAAATCTTCGCTCACCGCCTGCACACTGGTCGAGATATCCATACCATTGGCCCGGGCAGTCACATTCCCAGAAATTTCCGGTACCGCGATGCTTATATTAGGAAGGGACTCTAACGCTTGCGCATCCGCTGGCACCAAGGTGGCAATCACGCCATCCGCCACTCGTTGCATGCCCCGGTCCGGGCGAACGACTAGAAGATTGGTGCCACGCTCATTGATCTGTGCCACCACATCCTGTTTTGCGCCCTCACCAATCGCTAACATCACCACTACCGCACCAACGCCAATAACAATGCCAAGTAATGTCAGCAGGGTGCGCATCCAATTAGCACGCAAAGAACGCAAAGCCATCACCACAGCTTCCATCACCTCACCAGGATCCGGCATCACGGATTCTTTTGGCGGCGCTGACACTGGTTTGGCACGCTCATGGAGATGATCATGATGTCGCGTATCGCTAATCAGGTTGCCATCATGAATCTCCACTACCCGGTCCGCATGGGCGGCCACCTTGGCGTCATGGGTAATCACAATAACGGTGTGGCCTTGCTCCGCCAGGCTGCGCAGCTGATCCATTACCGCTTCACCACTGGCGCTGTCCAGCGCACCGGTGGGCTCGTCGGCAAGAATCACCTTGCCGCCATTCATCAAGGCCCGAGCAATAGATACCCGCTGCTGCTGCCCCCCGGAAAGTTGGCTCGGACGATTTTCCAGGCGATCTTCAAGACCAAGATCTGTCAGTAACTGCTGCGCTCGCTGTTTGCGCTCTTCTCGGGGCACGCCTGCATAAATAGCCGGTAACGCTACGTTTTCCCAAGCACTGGCGGTGCCAATCAAGTGATAACTCTGGAATACGAACCCAAACATTTCCCGACGCAACCAGGCCAGCTGGTCATGATCCATGGCCGTCACCGGTTGGCCGGAAAAGCGATATTCTCCGTCACTGGGTTGATCCAGGCAGCCAAGAATATGCATCAGGGTAGACTTCCCCGAGCCGGAACTGCCCATAATGGCAAGAAACTCCCCCGCCTCAATGGACAAATCAATGCCGTGCAAGACTTCTACATCTTGATCCCCGGCAGGATAACGCTTGCGAATGTTACACAGTTCAATCAACGGCATTAGAACCGTCCTTGACGTGGCAGACTATCCTTGTTTTTTTTCAACGCAACATTGCTGCTCGCTTGGCTCAGCGTCACAACATCGCCCTCTTCAAGCCCCTCATCAATCACGATACGAACGCGATTGTCGATACCTATTTTCACTGGTTGATCCTGTGGTTCCCCCTTGCTATCCAGCACCTGAACTTTCCACGCCCCTCGCCCCGCTCGCTTTACGGCAGCCATCGGCAAGCTCAGCACATCGCGGGCGGAATTAACCACGAAGAAAACCTGCGCGGTCATCCCCGACATTAACTGACCATTATCGTTAGCCACATCGAACTCAGCGGTGTACAGGACCACATTATTCACCACTTCCGGCGTAGGCAGCACTTGCCGTAGCTCACTGTCGTAGCGCACCGTCTCATTGCCAAGGGTGTTGAAATAAACCGGCATGCCTGCGCTTAGTCGATGAACGTCTGCCTCGGACACTTCCGTGGAAATCGTCATCACGGACAGGTCAGCAATGCGCATCAGTGTCGGGGTAGTCTGGTTAGCGTTAAGCGTCTGGCCTTCACGGGCATCCAAGCTCACAACCGTGCCGCTGCGTGGAGCATAAATTTTCGCATAGCCAAGGGTCGCCTGATCGCCCTCCACACTGGCTTGTTTTTGACGAATCTGTGCTTGCAATACTTTGATCTGGGCACCGGTAATCGCCAAGTTTGACTCGGCACTTTGAAAAGCATCTTCACTGGTAGCATTCGCGTCACGCAAACGCTGCTGACGCTGATATTGAAGCTCAGCCAGATTCAACTCGGCCTGCCGCTGCTCTAACTGAGCACGTAACGCTTCCAGCTCAGCAAGGCCCGCATCTACTTGCGTTTGCTGCACGGAGGCGTCAATTTCAGCCAGCAGCTGCCCCTCCTCCACCGAGTCCCCTACATCCACATACAAATGCGTCAACTGCCCTGAGACCTGCGCACCCACATCCACATAATCTCCCGGCTCCAGGGTGCCCAGCGCGGTGACCAGTTCCTCCACATCACCACGCTCCACCGTGGCTGTTTCCCACTGCGTGGCCGGCGCCGACGAAAAGCCCCAGCGCCAACCGGCGAACAACAGGCATACGATTAAAACAACAACGAAAAGAACCGTTTTCGGGAAACGACGAATCCAGCGAGGCATGGGCAATTCCACAGACCAGTAATGATGGTGAGGAATATAACGGGAAATGTTGCAAGAAATGTGGAGGGAGGAAATTGCGAGTTCAAAGTTAAAAGCGCGAACAGCGCTGTGCCACGCAGCCAAAACAACCCCGTGGCCCCGGGAAAAAGAATCGCGGCACTACCGTTTCTAATGTGGCTCTGCCACCGAGCCACGCTTTTCAAGTTTCAACGTTGAACGTTGAACGTTGAACGTTGAACGTTGAACGTTGAACTAGAGCAACCACTCCATCCCATGGCGGACCTGGTTACGGGCGTTTTCAGTGATGACCTCGCCGTGGGCCAGGCTGAGTTTTTCAAAGGGCCACTCGAGGATTCGGGTCACGCTGGCGCGGGCTTTGCGCCGGTTCAGATACACCAGCCGTAAAACCGGATGCCAGCCCGGTGATTTCCACAAGCCTCCCAGTTTCAAATACCAGCGAGTGAAGCCATGGTCGCATTGATGGAAGTTTTCAATCAGATCGGCGGCAATTAACGTTTTACTGGAACAATGATAGAACACCGTCTCGTGCAACATGGATCCTTCGATAAACACTAACTCGAAATCATCCCCCCAGTCTGGATGCGGGGTTTGCGAGAGCACCGCATCCAGTGCCAGATCCTTGCGCTTGCTCGCCAGTTTTGCCGGGCCGTGCAGCACGGCCTGGGGATAACGCTGTTTCACTTCATCGGCAAACACATGGTGAAAAAGGTTCGGGCAAACGATATGCGCCACTTCACCTAACGCCGCCAGTTCCCCGGCCAACGCATCGTCCACCGGAACCGGGGAGTGCAGCAACAAACCACCCGAAGACAATTTGACCACAGTCATCCGAGCGCCCACATGCAGCCCCATAAAGTGATGGGGAATGGCATAGGCCCAGACATTATTGGCAACCACTTCAAGTAACGGCACAGCTGACTCCTTAACGGGATATGCGCTCAGGATACCTGCTTGATCCCGGTGATACAGCCTATTTGCGTAACGGTTCCAGCAAACCTTCCGTGCCGTCCATTTTCAGCATCAGCGCCAGTGCCATCAGCCGGCCTAGCTCACCTTTCGGGAAACCCTTCTTGGTAAACCACAACAGGTATGGCTCGGGCAGATCGATCAATACCCGGCCGGCATATTTCCCGAAGGGCATGGTACGTTCAATCAGGGCAGTCAGATCTTCCTGTTTAAATTCCATAGAGCTCATCTTGATCACAGTGGAGAGGCAGAAAACATAAGCTGCCCAACTCGGTGCAGCCTACCGCCCCACCTTCTCATCGCCAACAATAATAACCATTTGCTCACGACGTACCGCACCCGTGCTCTGCGGCGGACTCGTTCTGCGCCTGACGCAAAATCGACACGGCGCTGTGGGTAAACAGGCCCGCAATGGCCACTGCCACCAGCAGGTCTGGCCAGCGGCTGTCTAGCCATACCACTAGGGTGCCGGAGATCAGCACTGTCAGGTTGGCCAACGCATCATTGCGCGAGCACAGCCAGGCGGATCGAATATTGGCGTCCCCCTGCCGGTGGCGCAGCAATAACAGCGCACTAATCACATTGGCCGACAGCGCCAAACTGGCTACACCCATCATCAGCTCGCCCTGCGGCGCACTGCCCTTCACCAGCGCCCAAATGCTGTTCGCCAGCACGATCACGCCCATCAACAATAACGACACCCCCTTGATACGGGCTGCGCGTACCCGCCAGGCCACCGACTGTCCCAACGCCCACAAGGTTAAACCGTAGGTAGCGGTATCGCCCAGAAAGTCCAGCGCATCGGCCTGCAATGCCCGCGAATCCGCCAGCACTCCAGAGGCCGCCTCCACCACAAACATCACCGCATTAATCGCCAACACGATCCATAGCACTCGTTGGTAATCTGGTGCCGGGTTTCCCACTATCTCGTGATCACAACAACCCATATTGTTTCTCCACTCTCTTTGGGCCCGACATGGCAGTGGCAAACGTCTATTGCTGCCGGTAGCGCCTGCTTGGGCTCCTTGATTTCACTGATTCAGGTTCCATTTAAAAAGCTATAGTAACTACAGGTTCAAGCCCAGTTATCGGCCCATGAGGTAATAATCATGCCAACCCTGTTCTCTATCGGCGCGCTCAGTAACGCCGCCGGCTGCAAAGTGGAGACGATTCGCTACTACGAAAAAATCGGATTGATGCCGGAACCGGCACGCAGTGAAGGGGGACAGCGACGCTACCATCAGCGCCACCGGGAACGATTGGCCTTTATTCGTCACAGCCGCGAATTGGGCTTCACCCTGGAAGATATTCGCGAGCTGCTCACCATGAGTGAACAGCATGGCTGTGCCGATGATATTGCCCGCCGCCACCTTGAGACCGTCGAGCAACGAATTCGATCACTCAGCGCCTTGCGCGATGAACTGGGCCGAATGATTAACGAGTGCGAACAAGGGAGGCCTGGCGAATGCCGGGTTATAGAAGTGTTAAGCGATCACCGCAAATGCACCACCGAGCATGGCCACTAGACCCAGTGGCCACCTCCTGGCCCTTCCTGTCTCTTCCCGTTACAAGCGCCTTGGCTGACATTTATACAACACGTTATGCACCCGTTTACCCCATATGGGTGAGGCATATTCCCGGCAGCTTTCTACAATAAACATAGCCGGCTCTTTTGGGGAGCCAACTAGGTCAACAAAGAAGGGAACAAGGGGAAGATAATGAAATGGACCATTGGCATTGCCATATTACTGGCTTCACAGTTTGCTGCCGCAGACTATTACTCCAGCCTGGACGATGACACCTGCTGGGATGCTCGCAACAGTGGTGGCGCCCCCTGCATGGTGGTGCACAACACCAAATGGAGCCAGTACAGCAAAGGGAATTTTATCGTTACCTACCGCAATTCCTGCAACAATCGTATCTACGCCCGTTTCTGCAATGAACGCAAAGACGGCTCTGAAGATTGCGGCGCCTCCGGCATCGGGGCCGGTAAAACCAAGAGTTGGTCTACATCCAACGCCAATGGCCGCTACAGTTACAGATCCATTGGGGTCGAACGGGGCTCCAAGGACTGGGTGTGCAGCGGCAAGGTATCCGGCTGGCACGATTAACATTCAGTGGCTTGTTTTTGGCGCCCGCTATCACGGGCGCCTAACCTAACCAGAGATGGTTATCCCAGCCGCCCCCCGGCAATGCCAGCCACTGCCCCTGCACATCCGCAGTACGGCTATCGAAGTAACGGCATTTGCCCTGCCCCGAGGTCACCGCAAACCCGCCCGGCACTGCCCCCACACCGGCACAATCTGACATCGGCGTATCTAGCAAGGTCTCCCCGCTATCCAGGTCCCAGATAAAGAACCGGTTGCCCCGTGGCGCCGTCATGGCCACTTGCCGTTGCTGGCGATGAATGGCGATGCTGGCGGTGTACTGATCCATCATTGCCAGCTGTGTCTGGCTGACAGGAAACGGTTGATAGGCCTCACCGGGGCGCTTGATGGCCAGCAACGGCACACGGTTATAGGCGGGGCCATGATATTGCTGCCCGGTCACCACCGTGCCGTCGCCAGCCACATCCAGGTGACGAATACTGCTTTGCGTATCCGTGAGAATTTCCTTGCTGATTAGCGCACCGTGACGATCCATGATTACTAGGCTGGAGGTCATGGTCTCCAGGTTCATTTGTTGGCGGCTGAGCCCGTCAGTGCGGATACCGCCGTTACCAATCGCTAGGGATTCGCCATCTGGCATCCAGGCCAGTTCGTGGGGGCCAACACCATGGGTGGACGCTTCGCCGTCATGGACTAGCTGCAAAGCAGCGTGATCCAACCGGTAGCGCCCCAACACGCCACGGCCGGGCTCATTGAGATCGTTTTCGGTGGTGTACAACCATTGGCCCTGCGCATGGAAAACGGCATGCCCATAGAAGTGGCGATACGGCTGGCTATGCAGGGTTTGCAGCAAAGAGCCATCGCGCAGATCCAACAGATAACTTTCCCTTGCTGGCCGGCGCCCCACAAACAAAGCAACAGGCAGGAAAGGATGGCGAGCCACCGCATGGCAGCGTTCGCGCACCGGCGTCGCGAAGGCCCGCTGGCCATTCAAATAATAGCCCATGGCATAGTGCTGGCCGGCATCATCGTTGCGCGCGGAAAGCAGCAGGGGAGATTTGCCCGCCGTACGGGTCCACAGTGACCCGCCACCCAGAGCGGCCACACCGGCCATCGCCGCACCAGCACCCAGCAACTTACGTCGTGTTAGTGGCATAACGCTCCCCGCAAGCTTGCACCGCCCACTGCGACCAAACTTTTAACTATTAACGCGCAACGGACTCTAGTCTCCGTCGTTGGCGTTAAAACCAATCTGGATATTCAGTGCCCGAGCCAGCTCTATCTGCTGCCGATTTTCCAATTGATCCAGCGCGGTATAAAGCGCCGCCAACGTATCCCTGTGGGAGGGGGCCTGCACCAATTCCACCAGCGGCCCAGGCAACGCCTCCATCCGGCTATTCACATCCGCATAGGCCTGATCAATATCACTCACCAAGCCTTCATCGCTCACCAGAGAACGTACCCGCTGCCATACCGCCCACGCGCCTTTTAGTGACGCTTGCAGGTTTTCAATAGATTGCTGGCTACGCCAAGCTTCCGCTTGATAGGGCTGCGCCACGCCTTTATTCAGCCGGCCCATGGGCACACCCAATTTTTTCTTCAGCACGTCCACACCGGTAATCTGCACCCGCAGAATCGCCGCCAGACCATCATCCGCAGTGGCATAGCGCTCGTTGGGAAAATCGCTTAACTGCAACAACATTCCCTCAGGCCCACGCCACAGTTTCAACACCTCTTCAGACAACGCCCATTGGTGGTTCGCAATACCCTTCAGTAACGGACAATAGCGATCACGGCTGGAAGCCAGTGCTATCGATTCATCAAACAGCACAAATTCAAAAGCGGTTAGCCCCTGCACTACCACACTGGCCTTCTCCAGCTGCTCACCGGTGAGTGGGCCGGCCTCGTCTAACAACGCTTCAGTCTGGCGAACCACCAGGTTGCGTTTGTCCGGCCAGAACTGAACCTGCCAGCTACGATTGCCTTCCGACAACGGGCCGATCATCAACGGCTGCAAGTAAGACCACTGTGATTGGGCGTGAAAAAATGCGGCCTTCATCTTTTCCACCGAGGCCTGCGGGTCCGCGCAGTACGCCTCCACACTGTCCATCAGCGCGGCATTGCTGTCGTGCCATTGTTGGTGAGCCGGCAATAACACCTCAGTGGCCAGCTGAACAGTGACCTCCTGCCGTGGGTTGCTACACGCTGCCAGCATCAACACGGACAACGCGACCGCCCCCTGCATAATCAAAGCACGCATGGTGAATCCTCGACCTTAATCGTCGTTATAAAGAGTTCAAGAAAGCCAACAACGCCGCGCGCTGACTAGCATCAAACGCCAACACCGCATCCCGAGACTGAGCCGCCTCACCTTCGTGCCAGAGAATCGCTTCCATTAGATTGCGGGCGCGGCCATCGTGGAGAAACTGAGTATGGCCATTCACTGCCTCCGTGAGGCCGATACCCCACAGCGGCGGGGTACGCCACTCCTGGCCATTAGCCAAAAACTCCGGGCGACCGTCCGCTAAACCCGGCCCCATGTCATGGAGCAACAAATCGGTGTAGGGACGAATCGTCTGGTTGGCCAGCTCCGGCTCCGCGGCCTCGGCTCCGGTGGTGAACACGGCCACATGGCAGCCTTGGCAATTCGCTTGGAAGAACAGGCTTTTACCCGCCAGCACCTGTTTATCGTCTACATTACGGCGGGCCGGCACGGCCAGGTTGCGGGTATAAAACGTGACGTTATCGAGGATGGAATCACTCACCTCCGCGTCGCCGCCGTTGGGCATGGCCAGGCAATCGTGCTGGGCCGGGGAGCAGGAATCGGTGGGCACCAAATGGCTGGTAAGGCCCATGTCATTAGCGAAGGCTTCCGCATTTTGCTGGCGCAAGCTGGGCTGCCCTGCCTTCCAGCCAAAACGTCCCATGGCCGTGGTGTCATTACGGCGATCCCAAACGCGATTTGCCCGGCCACTGATACCGTCACCGTCCGCATCCTCCGGGTCAGCATGGGCTAACAGGTCTGCTTCCGGAATGGCTTCCAGCAACCCCAAACCAATCACCGGCGGGGCAATGCGCGCGGAAAACAGCGTGGCAGGATGCATGTCTCCGTACGCCAAGTTACTGAAACTCAGTCGAGGCACACGCAGAGCAACTTGGTAGCCATCTTTAAAAGTGACAATCCGGGTGCGGTAATCCACCCGCACCCGGCCTTCCGGCTCAACCCCGGGAATGGCCGCATCCTGAAATTGCCCGCCATAGGTTGGCTCGGGCATTAACCCACCTTGGGTCAAATCATCTTCTGCTTTAGCAGGCACCGACAACCGCACCAACATGGAAACCGCTTGTTTGGCATCAGGGCCAGGCGGGTGACCTCGGCCATCCTTGATATGACAGTTCTGACAAGCGTTGGTATTGAATAATGGGCCAAGGCCGTCACGAGCATCCGTGGAGGCCGGAGCAATAACCCAAGGGTTCCGGAAAAAGCTGTTGCCCACACTGAAATCCAGCCGCCGAGACGGTGGCAGATTCGCTAGCGGCAGCGAAAACGCATTCTGGTCTGTTTTAGTCACTGTGGCCTTACCCGCAGAAAGCTGCTCACCGGGCTCGGCTTCGGTAAAAGTGGGGCCTTGATCACAAGCCGCCAACAGGGCCGCCAAAGACAGCAAGAAATATCGCAAGGGTGGGTATCCTTCTCTCTTGAGAGCCTAGCTGTGCAGACTCAATACTTGAGTCACGAAGACAATGAGCAAGCTTTCCGCTTTTCGCTGGAATGTACGGCTCCAGCACAGCGCCCGAGATAACGGGCCGGCGGCCGGTGCTTTCAACCCACCGCGGGCCTCATGTCAGAAGCTGTGGTTGGCGGTATCCGGATTCAGTGCCTGAATATTTAGCACCGCTGCGGCCGCCTCAATACTGGTAGTCTGCGCGACCAAGGTATCGATGGCCGCATTCACCGTGGCCGCCCCCTCGCTATTCCCTGGCGCAATCAACTGATCAAAATGAATGCCTTTGTTGGCACTGTCCACCAGCCCCTGCAGCGCCGCGCGGCTAGCCTCCAAGTCGGCTTTCAATTGGTTGTCGATGGCCGGCTTATTGGCGGCCACCAAGTCACTCAAGGAAGGGCCGGTCAAGGTTTCACCGTTCACTCGCCGATACTCGCCCAGATACACATTGCGAATGCCCTTACCATTATAAAAATGCGACGCATGCGTATTGTCACTAAAACAGTCGTGCTCGTCTTCTGGGGAATGGGCCGCAAGTGCCACCTTCATCCGCTCTCCAGCCAACTCGCCCAATGACAGGCTTCCCATGCCAAACAACATCTTGCGAAGGCCGTTCTCCACTGAGTCGGCTTCCAGCTCAGCCCGGTAGTTCTCTTCACCCGGACGCCATTCGTCTACCATCACTTCCAGATCGTTAATCAGCAGATCGGTAACCACCGACAGGTACTCGCGGCGGCGGGCATTATGCCCCCCAGTGGCTTGCGGGCCGGTGGCAAAATCCGTTGCCGGGCGCTCACCGGCACCAGCGTCGGTTCCATTCAAGTCCTGCCCCCACAACAAAAATTCAATAGCATGATAGCCGGTGGCCACATTCACCTCGGAGCCCCCTAGCTCATTCAAACTGGCTAACAACTCTGCGCTCAGGTCCGTCAAATCCAGAGCCTGCTCACCAATCTTCAAGGATTCGCTGGCAATAATATTGGCGCGGGCGCCGGGGTTGCCCATCACCGCGTGATAATCCTCATCCACGTAATCAATCAGGCCCTCATCCAGCGGCCAGGCATTCACCTGTCCTTCCCATTCGTCCACCACCACATTGCCGAACCGAAATACTTCACTCTGCATGTAGGGCACCCGGGCCGCACGCCAAGCATCCCGGGCCGCAGTTAGGCTATCTTCCGTAGGTGCTGCCAGTAACGCATCAATTTGAGTTTTCAACTTGCGAGCTTCGGCAAGCGCATCGGTATAGGTCGCCAACGCCACGTCAGCATAGTGGCTGACCACCTTCTTGCCCTGCGTCTGATCATAGGCCTGCGCAACAACGGCCCCGCTGGACTGCGGTTCATCGCTACAGGCAGAAAAAAACAGGGTGGCCAGTAAAAGGCCGCCGGTGGACAGGCGAGTCAGCATGAAAATTCCCCGAGCAGATCGAATATCACAAGCAAACGCGCCGAGCAGATCGACGCGGAAACAGTCTAGGCATACATAATGCGAATTATTCGCATCTTTTAAAAGGGCTGCGTCCAAAATCTGCACATATCCAGCATTTTTCCGCCACAATTCGTCGAATGCCCCCCAATAAACAAATTGTTTACGGTGAACCCAGTTCACAAAAAGTCTAAGATAGCGCCGCTCTCCGCTCTCTTTTTTAGCTACAGTGCGAGTCGCCCGCCATGACCACCGTTCTACTAATCCTGGTGGCGCTGGGCTTTTTGTCCATCGTCGTCGAAGATATCGTCCATATTGATAAGGCAAAAACCACGCTGTTTTTCGGGTCCTTCGCCTGGCTACTGTTTTTTATTGCCCCCCCGGCTCATCTCAGTCACGACGCGCTGATGAAAAGCCTTAATGACAACCTGCTGGATATTGCCACCCTGTGGTTGTTTCTGATGGCCGCCATGACCTTCGTGGCTTATCTATCCGGCAAGGGCATTATCGACAGCCTGGTCAACAAACTGCTACCCGAGCGCATTAGCGAGCGCAAACTCATGTTGCTCACCGGCGTGTTTGCCTTCCTGTTCTCTTCCATGGCCGACAACATCACCGCCACCCTGGTGTGTATCGCCGTGTTGATGAACCTGAACCTGCCGGTCAAAAAACTAATGCGCTACGTGGTGCTGGTGATATTTTCGGTTAACGCTGGGGGCACCGCGCTGATTACCGGCGATGTCACTACACTGATGATTTTCCTGGCAGGCAAAGTGGAAATTCCGGACCTTCTATTGCTTAGCCTGCCCGCCGCCGGAGCAGTTGCTGCACTAGCATTAATGCTCTCATTAGGGCTCAGTGAAGAAGTGCACATCAAGAAACAAAACAACGTCATCGAACGCGGAGACAAGGTTATCGCGCTGCTGTTCTTCGGCACCATTGTCGGCACCATCGCCGCCAACGTAGCATTCGGAATTCCGCCGGTGCTGTGCTTCCTGTTCGGTCTATCGTTGATGTTCATGGTGGTGCAGTTCCTAAACAAGGACGAGCCAATTCTGGAATATATCCGCAAGATTGAATTCGACACCCTGCTGTTTTTCCTGGGCGTATTGCTGTTGGTAGGTATGCTCAAGGAGCTGGGTATGCTGGCCTACTTCCCCGCGCTTTATGATGTTATGCCACCCGTGGCCGCTAATTTCCTGGTGGGCTTGGCCTCGGCACTATTCGATAACGTGCCGCTGACCGCCGCGCTGCTCAATTCCGGGATAGAAATGAACTTATCCCAATGGCTGTCACTAACCTATTCGGTCGGTGTGGGCGGGTCGCTACTGGTCATTGGCTCCGCCGCCGGGGTGATCGCCATGAGCAAGATCGAAGCGCTCACCTTCGGCAGCTACCTGCGTTACTTCGGCTACCTGTTGGTGGCCTACAGTATCGGCTTTGTCGCGGTGCTGGGGTTGGGGCAGCTGGTTTAGCCACCGCCGGCATGCCGGCTATCGTCCTCGCCGAGCATAGCGAGGGCGATTACCGCAACAAATCAGTTCGCGCCGTAAAGATCATCATCCAATTCTTTCAAATCATTATCGAGCTGTTGCCAATTAGCCTTGCCATCTACGCTACCTGCCCCGGTCAACTCACGGTATTCATCAATACGCTGTTGCAATTCAGTCAACACATCCTCTAGTGCCAGCTGGTGTCGCTCCGCCTCCGTGCTACGATCTGCTTCACCTTGCTTCTCCAATTGATCCAGCTCGCTCTCCAACTCGTCCAGCTTACTTTTAATATCAGCAATCATTTGTTTACCGGTTTCCATAATCAAAACTCCTTTTCAATCGGGGGCTCCAAGCAAAGCCCGTTTCAGAGTGAGCCCATTTGCCGAGCAGGGTCAAGGCTGCCACCAGCCACGGTTCTTACCGCCAGAAAATCTGGCCAACAATGCACGCCTCCTCCGCCACTAAATGGTTATGGTCGCCGTTACCCAACGCTCAACCGACCAGCGCATTATCATCGCCGGCCTTTCCCTATTAGAATGGACGGCTGGCCTATCCGCACGACACTGGGCGGCACTCACAGCCTATGGCTGCGGTCGCCGGGTAGGCCCGTTTCGTTCACCGCCGCCATGGACAACAGTATGTACAGGACGCAAACACCCGCGCATACCGGCCCCGCCGGCAGCCGGCTGGTACAGCTGCTTGCTAGCCTGGACCCAAAAGCAGCCTCGTCCTCCCATGCGTGTTTCGCTGAGCGGCTAGGCCGGCTGTTTGACCTGTCCGACACGATTGCCCTGGATACCGCCACCCAGCACCGTCCAAAGGGACCGTTTACAGCTCAGTCCGATATTTCAGAGACTCTGCAGGCTGATCTACTGAAAACCCGCAACACCCTGCTGGAGAACCTGAGCCACAGTTTCGCCGGCAAACAGGCCGCCTCGGTGATCAGCCTGCCACCGTTAAACAAAGACATACCGGCGGGCAAGCGGCCCACCTTTGGCCCCTATGAGCGTTTCCACCAAGCTCACCAGCGGCAGATGATTGCCGCACTAACCAACCTGCGCTTGCGCGCCCGGCGCCACCTCTGTGCCCATAGTGCAGAGCTGGCCCGACTGGCGGAGCTGGATGCGGTGTTCGAACACGGCCTCTCTGCATATGTGCGCCGCTGTTTCAGTGCCATGCCCGCGTTTCTGGAAAAGCGCTACCGCGTCCTATGGCAACAAGGTCAACACACACGCCCACAAGAGTGGATGGCCGCCAACGGCTGGCTATCCCAGTTTTGCCAAGAAATTCAAATGCTGTTACTCGCTGAGCTGGACGCCCGCCAGGAGCCCATTCTGGGGTTACTGGACGCGGCGGCAGGTGCCACCACCGACGCCGACACCCGGCTCACCGACATTGATGATAAGGAAAGCACCACCCCATGAGACGTTTTCTATTTGCTCTCCCGTTTGTCCTCGGCGCCGTGGCCGTTATCTGGATCGGCACCACCTTCCTGGGTAACCCGGTGGCCTTCACCGTTACCCTGCTGATCGCCGCCGTCTACGGGCTCGGGTTTGTCGAATTACTGCGCTACCGCCGCGATACCACCAAGTTAAACCTGCGACTACAACAATTACCCCACCCTAACGACGACCGCGAAACGCTGACTCGCTGGCTCAGCGAACTACCCAACACCCTGCGCCACGCCGTGCAACGCCGTGTTGACGGCCATCCGGCCACCCTGCCCGGGCCGGTACTGACCCCATACCTCACCGGTTTACTGGTAATGCTCGGCTTGCTGGGCACCTTCGTGGGCATGATCGTCACCCTCAAAGGCGCCGCCACCGCCTTGGATGGCAGCAGTGAGCTGAGCGCCATTCGCAGCGCGTTGTCCGCACCTATTGCCGGCCTAAGTCTGGCCTTTGGTACCTCCATCGCCGGGGTTGCTGCCTCCGCCATGCTTGGCCTCACCGCGACCCTGTGTCGCCGCGACCGCATGGACGCCTCCCGTCAGCTAGACGATGCAGTGGACGGCCAGCTGTATCGCTTTTCTCTAAACCACCAACGCGAAACGGCCTACGCGGCCCTGCAAAGCCAGTCCCAGGTGTTCCCGGAACTGGTCACCGCCCTGCACACCCTCACCGGGCGCATGGAACAAATGGGCGAACAGCTCACCGGCAACCAGCAGGCCTTCCACAATGGACTCCAAGAGCAATACCAAGGGTTGGCGCGTTCCGTTGCTGATTCTTTACGTGACACCCTAACCGACAGCAGCCGCCTGGCCGCCGAGAGCGCTCAATCAATCATGGCGCAATCCCTCGCCAGCCTCAGCAAGCAGGCTCAAGGCACCCACGAAAAGCTCAACGCAATCACCGAACAACAGCTCGGCGCCCTTACCGAACGTTTCCGTGACACCACCGAGCAAGCTGCCGAACACTGGCGCGCCGGGCTGGCCGAGCATCAGCAAACCAGTGCCCGGCTGGTGAGTGACATCAGCACCTCGCTGGCGGCTCACCACGATCAGTTCCAACACAACAGCAATTCCCTACTGCAGCAGGTCCGTGACACCCAACAACAATTGGGCAATGCCAGTGAGCAACAACTCGCCACCATCACCGGAGAATTCCAGACTGCCACCCGTCAGGCACTGCAAGACTGGAACGCCGGGCTGGAGGCTCACCGGGCCAGCGGCGCAGAACTTCTCCAACAAGTACGCGACACTCAACAGGCCGTGGCCGAACACAGTGAAAAGCAGTTTTCAGCCATCGCCGGCCAGTTCCAGGCCAGCACCGAACAGGCCGCTCAACAGTGGCAAACCGGCCTCAGCGAGCAGCAACGCACCGTGGCCACCTTGGTTAACGATATTCGTAACGCTCTGCACGAGCACAACAGCGAATTCCGTGACAGCGCTGCCGGCCTGCTCAGCGGCCAGCAAACGGGCATGGACAGCCTGATCAACCAGCTGGGTGAGCAACTCAGTGTGTTGCGCGATCAAGAAGCCGCTCGCGGTGACGCCGCCAGCGAGCGCCTAGCCAAGCTTGAGGCCACCGTCAGCGAGCATCTAGGTCGCCTGGGCACTGCTCTAGAAGAACCAATGATGCGCTTGATCGAAACCGCCTCGGAAACACCGAAAGCGGCCGCGGAAGTGATTTCCCGCCTGCGCGAAGAAATGACCCACAGCAGCGAGCGGGACAACGAACTGTTGGAAGAACGTCGCCGCATCATGGCCGAGCTGGATACCTTGCTCAGTGCCCAGCAGGATGCCGCCGGCGCCCAGCGTGACGCTATCGACACCTTGATTCGCACCTCCAGCGAGACGCTGAGTCAGGTGAGCGACACCTTCTCGCAACAGGTCAGCGACCAGGCCAGCCAACTTAATCAGGTCGCCGGCGACGTCGCCGGTAGCGCCGCCGAAGTGGCCAGCCTCAGCGACGCCTTTGCCACGGCCGTGCAAGTGTTCAGCCGCGCCAACGACACCCTACTGGACAATCTTCAGCAGGTGGAAAGCTCACTGGAGAAATCCTCTGCCCGGGCCGACGAGCAACTGGGCTACTACGTGGAGCAAGCCCGCGAGGTGATTGAGCTCAGCATGGCCTCACAGAAAGAAGTCATTGATGCCCTGGCCAACCTACGCCATGGCGATGCCCCTGCGCACAATGGCCAGCGCTCGGTTTCCGGGGTTAATTGATGGACGAATTACACGACAGCGATGCCCAGGCCTCGCCGGTCTGGGCCATCTTCTCGGATCTCATGGCCGCCCTGGTGGGCATTCTGGTGTTGCTGCTGGTGTGGGTGATCGGCATCCAGCTGGAGCTGAGCCAATCCCTAGAGCAGGAAAAAGCCAAACGCCTCGCCGAAGAACAACGGCGCATGGCATTGGAAGAAGCGCTGGCCGACCCGTTGGCCAGCGGCCGGGTGACGTTCAACAATGGCCGTATCGGCATCAGCGGCAGCGTGCTGTTCCAGCTCAACTCCGACCGGCTGCAACCGGAAGGCAAAGCCCTGCTCAGGGATCTGGTAAAACCGCTACAGGTGTTCCTCAGCCAACACGACGATATGCTCATGGTTAGCGGCTTCACCGACGCCCTACCCATCAACCGGGGCAACGGCCGCTATGCGGATAACTGGGGGTTGTCAGCCCAGCGAGCACTCACCGTCACCCGTACCTTGATTGAGCAGGGCATGCCCGCCGATCAGGTGTTTGCCGCCGCCTTTGGCGATAACCAACCGGTGGCCCCCAATGACGATGCGGACAGCCGTGCCCGTAACCGCCGGGTGGAGCTGACCACCGTGCCCCGACAAAGTGAGAAATCCGATGCGCCCTGACGCGGACTCTCCCTCGCCCTCCCCCTCAGCAACTCTGGAGGCTCTGACAGAGCGCCTGGAGGCCCTGCAAGAGCAAGGAGGAGAACACTTTGACCCGGTACGGTTCAGTTTTCTGGCCAGCCTTACCCAACGGCTGGCCACATTGCCGGCCCCTCCCGCTGGCACACTGAGCAAGCTGGACAACCAACTCAGCGAATACCAAAGCGCGTTCAGCCAAGCCAAAGCAACGCTGGACGCTGCTGGCGAAGCCGGCGACGACCCCGCTCAGTTCCGCCCCCGCTTGCGCCGAGCGTCGCAACCCGCTGGGCCCTCACCGTTTGCTCCGCTGCATCGGGCTTACAGCCTGATGACCACAGATGACAGCCCGGAGGAAAACAACACTCTGGCGGGTCTATTAAAACAACAGGAAAAACAGGTACTGGCGGATAATGGCGCCAGTGCTCCACCGCTACCACCCAAACAACGGGAGCTGAACGCCCTGCGTCAACTGCGCAGCCAGCGTCAGGCCCAGCAGGCTCGCCAACGCATCGACGATGCCATTACCCAAACGCCCAGCGACGCAGGCCCACTTAACTCTCACCGGATGGTCACCCGCGCCATTGAAACGCTGCGCGAGCTGTCGCCCGCGTATCTAGAGCACTTTGTGAACTATCTGGATACCCTAATGAGCTTGGAGAAAATCGCACCGAAACGCTGATGCCTCCGGCTCTCCTGTTCAAGGCGACCCCCAGGAAATGGGTTACGGCTAAATCTAAGTTCCACCGCCAAAACGAAAGACGCCCCAAAATGTGGGGCGCCCAAGCGGTAGTTCTACTCCCGTTAGCGAGCCATTACGCTGGCTTCACACTCCCCCCGTCTTCCCCTTTTTTGCCTTCGCTGTCGCCGCCAGACTGATCGCGCAGCAGGTCATCATGCTCCGCCATTTCCCAGGGCAGCTTACCCGGCGCCACATTCAAGAAGTGCAAATAGTTTTCGAACTGGTCGAGCATATCGCGAATGATATCCACCTCATCGTAGCCGAATACATCATAAGAACGGCCACCTCGACGCAAGAACACCTCAGCGCGGCAATACTCATGGGCATCGTTTACCCTGGCCTCACGGCTGCTGTAGGCATATTCCGGCACCGGTGTGGTGATCAAACGGATGTCATAGATAAAACCCACGTGCTCATCGCGATTGACCACCAACTCGGCGCGGATAAATTGCTCATCGAAATCCACCGACGCATCCCAGCCAACCTTACGCAGCTCATCAACGACCTTTGTCATACTGCCCATGGCAGTATCACGGATGAAGGTTTCCACCTCTTGCCGAGTAGGGTAACGAATCATCGCCGTGAGGCGATGGCGCCATTGGCTGCCAGTCATGTGGCGGCTATGAGCCATATGCGCCTGCAAGCTGGTTTCCCGGTGCCCTTCAATCACCAGCGCCCGCCACATGCCCACTGCCGCCAGCAGGATAATGATCGCAAACGGCAAGGCGCTCACCATAGTCATGGTTTGCAGTGCGCTTAAGCCTCCTGCCAATAACAACACCGATGCGATGACTCCTTCCAGAACAGCCCAGAAAATCCGCTGCCAAGCCGGGGTTTCCAGCACCCCACCAGACGCGAGGGAATCCACCACCAGGGAGCCGGAATCCGACGAGGTCACAAAGAAGGTAACAATCAACAATACCGCCAGGAACGACACCACGCTAGACAAGGGAAGGTGATCAAACAGCTGGAACAAAGCCACCGCCTTGTCTGCCTGCACCTGGGTTACCAGCTCGGTATAACCCTGCTCCATAATCAGGTTAAGCGCGGTATCACCAAACACTGAAAACCACAGAAAGGTAAAAATACTCGGCACCAGCATCACCCCAACCACAAATTGGCGGATGGTACGACCTCGGCTGATCTTGGCAATAAACAGCCCCACAAACGGGGCCCAAGCAATAGTCCAACTGAAGATAAACAGGGTCCAGTTACCGATCCAGTCACTGTGGGTGTAAGCCTGTAGATTAAAGGTGCGCTCCACAATATTGCTCAGGTAGCTACCCGTATTCTGCACAAAGCTTTCCAAAATATGCACCGTGGGGCCGACCACAAACACAAACAGCATCAGCAGCACCGCCAGCATCATGTTCAGAATCGACAGGCGCTTCACCCCCTTGTCCATCCCCGCCACCACCGACACCGTGGCCATCGCGGTGACAATGGCGATAGCACTGATCTGCACCATATTGCCCACCGGCACGTCCCACAGATAATTCAGGCCTGCGTTTATCTGCGCGGCAGATAAACCCAGCGTAGTCGCGATGCCAAACATGGTGCCCAAAATAGCGAACACATCGATAGCATGGCCAATAGGCCCATAGATTTTTTCGCCTATAAGAGGATAGAACGCCGAACGCATGGATAAGGGCAACCCATGACGAAACGCAAAGTAGGCCATCACTAGGCCAACCAAGCCGTAAATGGCCCAGATATGGAAGCCCCAGTGGAAAAATGCAATCTGCATGGCCTGCTTAGCAGCTTCCACCGTCTGCGGGTCGGCTACAGGCGGCTCAGAATAATGTAATACTGGTTCAGCGACCCCAAAGAACAATAGAGCGATGCCGTACCCCGCCGAGAACAGCATGGCGAACCATTCTGGAAACGAATATTCCGCCTCGCAATGATCCGGCCCCAGCTTAATATTGCCCCACGATGTCATGCTGATACCGACAATAAAAAGAAAGAATAGCGCCACCACCAGCATATAAAACCAGCCGAACGTTTCAGTGATCCATGCCTGGGCAGAAGAAAACACCTCCCCAGCCAGCTCCGGATCACTGATGGTGCCGATAATCAGCAATAAGGAAACGATCACCGCCGGCAAAAACACTGGCACCAAAATCGTCGAGTTGCGCATCATTCCTTTGTTTACCATATTTCAGCCCTGTTGCTTGTGTGGAGAGGCATGGTGACTTCTACCCTATAGACATCTTTACCCTGCTTCCAGCAGATGTGGTTACACGCGCTTACTATATGTACGCACCATTTTGCGGTAGGCTTTCGATTTTCCGAATCCACTACCACGCCCTATGACACTTGCAACCATGCGCCAACCACTTCTGATCCTATTCACCTTTTTCGCACTAATCTCAACGGCTCAGGCCTATGAGCAGGACTGCAAACTCGACATTCTTCACAGCGCCATCGGCGCCAACCATAGTTTCAATCTCAAGGTGACCTGCAGCGGCTACTACAACACACTGACCTATCTGCTACGGGCAAAACAAAACAAAAACGGTGTCTCACGCCTCGACAGCGAAACAGGACAGCTCTACATTCGTGGCAACGACCAAACCAGCGGAGGCATTACGATAGAGATGCAGGAAGGAGATAAAGTCAGCATTGAAGCTAAAATTCTTCAAGCGTGCGAAGTATTAGGTGAGGCCACACTGGAATATACGCACAAAGAATCACGCTGACTCCCTGTGCCCCTAGCAGACTAATGCGAATGTTCTTGCCGTTGGAAAACCTAACCGTAAGAAGGAAAAAGCACCAATTCATCCCCCTCGCACCATGGCTTATATTTGACCATGGCTTGCAAGAAAAATGGATGCTGCAACCAGCGCTTCAGCCACACCTGCAGGTTAGGGTAAGGCAGGCTGTAAAAAACATCGCGATCTACATGCGCGAATTGTCGGACAAACGGCATAATACCGACATCCGCAAGGGTCACATTATCCCCCAGCAAGAATGGGTGTTTAATCAACAACCCTTCCAAGACCTGCAAAAAGGCTTCACCGCATTGTCGATACTCTGTCTGGGTCTTCTCTGGGTAACGATCCGCGTATTTATAGCGATCAAGCCAATATTTGAATTCGCTATCATTTTGCTCAATGAGAGCATCAATCTGACCCGCGCCCTTTGTATACAGCAACCCTTGCGGATCATTTTTCTCAAGTGCCCATATCATTATATCTCGGCTCTCTTCAATTACAGTCCCGTCGAAAAGCTGCAAGACTGGCACCGTTCCTTTAGGGCTAATTGTTAACATCTGGGCTGGCTTATTCTTTAGTTCCACCTCACGCAACTCCACCCGCATCTCAGCAAACAAGAGTCCTAGACGAGCGCGCATGGCGTAAGGGCAGCGACGGAAAGAATACAAGCAGTGAAATGAGGAGGTCATGGAGTTTATTTATTGTTGAATGAAGTAAGTTAAGTAGAAGAAATACATAGAACCATAATCGTATTAACGCCCTAGCTGAAACAAACCCACGAAGCCCCGGTTTCGACACGGTAGTCTATCAATCGGAAGTGAGAAAACGATTCAGCCTTATCGCTTTCGATATCGCCGGAACCAGAGCCGCCTGTTATGAGTAAAAACTGCACGTTCCCGATTAGGCTGAGCACGCAAAGGGGTTTTCAAAGGCCCCTAGCGAACGATTGTCCGATGTCTTCGCCAAACATAATTCTGTGCCCATCTGGAGTAACTACGCCAAACTCACGCAACCCCCAAGGTTTATTAGAAATAGTCTGAAAAATATCAACACCGCGCTTCCGATAATCACCATAAATATCATCAATGCCCACGCAATTCACATACGCAAAGTAAGAATGTTCATTGGTCGCTTCAGCAGAAATCTCATCCGGGCAATACCCCAACATCATATGAAAACTGCCAAGGCTCAGGAACGACCAGCCGTCTACTCGAAAGCGAACAGAAAAAACCAAGCTTATCTAAAAAATATCGTTCACTTTCATCAACATTATTGACCGCCAAAACATGCTGAGTTGCTTTAACTTCAAACACCTACGACTCCTTTCATCGGCATGTGAATTTATCAGTAACAATGAGGCCGGCGCGCAAAGAGCACCCGCAGGCCACTGATTGTGAGCGGGCCTCCCTCAAAATCGGTATGGCACTCTCTTTGTCGAATTAGAGAGGCACATAAATGATAACGTCGGATGACCACTTCCCATTTGTTAGCCATTGCTCAGGGAACTCTTACGAGAATGCGCTTTCTCAAAATAGCCAGCCCATGCCTCACCTATTTGCCACTCTGAATGCTCAACATCTTTTCTCATCGTTGAAATGAACCAAAGATCAACCGTACTGAAGAGTATACGTAGCAACAAAAACACCCAAGCGATAATGCCAGCATGCATGCTAGACGCAATGAGGAACCCAAACCCGCCAATAACCAGAGAAGTTATGAGTTCGCAATACTGCTGGATGATCTTATTACGACAAATTGAAAGTGTATGCTGAATAAGAGCGGATACATCAGACCTTTCGTTAGCAGTAGTGGATTCATCGACAACTCTGACCAGAAAATCACGGAATTTATCAGCTCTTTTATCCCTTTCCGACCGATAAATACGGTACTTACGAAATAGTTGTATAACTCCACCGATCCCCATGGCTATTAGCGCAATAACTGACGCTATGGAGCCGACAACGCTCAGTTCCACATTCACTTAAACTATCTCCAATTTTGGCTAACGCCGTAATAACCGGTGCAGCCTTGCTGCGCCAGGCGCCGTAGGCGCGAAGATGATTGATTTGCTCGGCATTTTCAATCATCTTTGTCGGCATGATAACTGCTTGAGCAGTAATAACAGCGAGCTTCAACGCCACCATCATCGAGCGGCCAATAATCCACCAGCTCTTCCTGCGCTCTATGAACTCCACAGATATCACAGGTACCCGGCAATTCGTTGCTTTCCTCGTTTTAACAGAATGTGTAACGATATCCCGTGCTAGAATCATCGGTGACGACTAACGTAAAGCAACCACAGTCCGACCAATCTAGGCGCACTGGGTCTGCATCAGAATCAGAGGAGCAATCGATTAAATTTGCTTCCTCGACTTCATCGGCCTCTTTAATAGCAGTACGAATAGAAAATTCATACTCCTCTGATAGAAATTTAAAGGTCTATTTCGTTTGTATTGGAATATTGCCTTCGATATCTAATTCAGCACGGTCGTCTAAAAACTCCATTATGGAGCGAAAGAGTCGACCGGTAGAGCTTATAACTTGCGGAAGATCCATTGTGACTTTGTGCTGCTAATGCAGTGGTCAACTAATACCGGACAGTGATTTAGATTTTCCCTCGGCCAGCACAGGCGCGATCCCACCATTGTAACGCTGAGGCTTACGGGGACTGTAGCAACCCATCAGGCAATCGCCGATATCTTTCTTTGCCTCATAAAATTACTGATAACCCATCGTCGGCCGCCACTCTGACTTCAGGCTACGGAACAGCCTTTCCATAGGAACATTATCCCAGTAGTTACCCTGCCAGCTCATGCTTTGCCACATTCGATTGCGCCATAGACGTTGCCGGAACAGACGGCTGGCGTACTGGATACTGGCCGCCCTAATCCGAGTGGAACATGACTTTATCAGGTTGTCCTCGCTGCTCCCAAGCATGATCCAGAGCCTTCACAAGCATGTCTGCATGGGGTGGCTGGAGATGGCCCAGCCCACAACCCGCCTGGCTTAGAAATCCAGGACGACGGCCAGGTAACTCCGACCCTCCCCGTCCAGATGTGGGCGATGTCTCCGCACCACAACTGGTTCGGCTTCTGCACCGCAAATTCTCGATCCTGATAATTTGGTATATCCAGTCGCGCAGCTGTCGCCTGCTTTTAAGCATTGGCAGAACTGCTACAAACTACCCCGAGTGCACGATAAGACTGCGGTCAACTTCTCCCCCCTGCTCATTGAGGAGTCCGTGTACCGTATGGCTTCGCGCCGAACTGCGGCTCTGGTTGAACAAGCGGTTCACTTTGACTTGTAGGTCCACGCGCTCTGCATCAATGAGACAGATCCGCTTAAGGTGATCAGAAGCAACAGGAACGATGCACATTAAATGTTGAACGGACCAATTCCACAGGGCCTTGCTCACCCAGCTGGCCCTATCAGGCAGTACGATTCCAGCCGTCCGACATCAAGAGCGCACTAGCCTTTTTAAGAGACACTTCTCGCGTTCCAGACGCTCACACCGAGCGTCAAGCTCTTGCATCCGGCGCTGCTCCCGGTAACAGCACGGCTTTTTTTAGGGGTAACGCCCTGACGCTCAGCCTCAAGCGGTTTGACCCCGCGCCGCAACACGCTCTTAACTACACCAAGCGATGTACTGGTTTGGGAAACAGTATAGCCTTGATCCAGCACCAAGCTGGCCACTTCTTGCTTGAATTCAGGAGTAAAGGAGCGTCGCTTTCTAGTCATCTGACACCTCCGAAGGTGGTAACTTTACCACCTTCGGAGGTGTCCAGATTTAGTAGACCACTACACTACTGGCCCGAAGCACATAATGCCTGGCTGCATTCAATCAGTGACATCGCACCTTGCCTTGCATCATCAACACTCACTGTCAGCGTACCAAGCTGAACACCCAACGATGATAAAAGCGGCGTTAATATGCTGACAGACAGACTACTCAGAATGGGGGAGACAACACTATTAATCAAACCTTCAACAAGGCCCTGCAAACCTAACAATTCTAATAACCCCAAACCTAAAAGCCTTACCTCAAGGTTCTCGAGGGTTAACCGAATACGCCCAACATTAGTAACCGACTGCCCACTATTATAACCATGAGCCACGGTTCGCGGCTCATCGCTCTCAAGAAGAGTAACCTCGAAATGAAGCTGTCCATCATCTGACGAAAACAGGCTGGCATCTACTTGAGCATTTACTGCTATCAACCCTCCCGCAATCGTAGTATCGATCTCACCATCAAGGCCCACCCCACTCACTGAGGCATTTGTGGTAAACGTTACCTGCTGGCTATTTCCTGAAGCACATTGTGCAGCAATCAAATCTACCTCACCTTGCCCTGTTGATATTGCCAAGGGCACAGTAAGCGAGCCTAGCGATAATCCAAGCAAAGAACCCAAATCTAGATTCACAGTCAATGTTAGCTCAATATCGGCACCATACGCCTTGGAAAGCCAGTCGCCTTCAACTGGATCCCATCGGGCAGCACCGATAAGTACCGTTGGTGCCTGATTGACTACCAACTCAAGAGTCACCTCTTCGCCTGGAAGGCCTGGTATATCGAGAGTGATTGGGGGGAGCGAGAAGGCAAGCTCAGCCACTTTAAGTACAAGCGACGTCACCGTGTCATAAAGTGGGAATTCGCTATCTTCCGGAACGGTTGTACCTTTAACAATCCCCAACACATCACTTAATGGAATACCGTCCAACCCACCTGCTTGGATTGCTGCATCAAGTATATCAATGGTTGGCTCTGTTACCGCTCCTACAACCTGTAAAGCTTGCGCTAAATCTTCTGCACTCAACACCGGTGAAACCAAATCAGCCACGTCATCAACGCCCAATGCCTGAAGCAGCTCACCAATCGATGCCGTAGTCCCTGCCAGGCTGGTTAAATCTGTAGGATCAATTGGACCAATACCCAGCACGCCCCCCAAAACCGCACCTAAAACAGTATTATCCTGCGCCAATACAGCAGTATGATTGACTGTGCTGATTGTCGCTATCACTTCTTTGCGTGCAACGCTATGTGCTGAAAGATCACCCTCCAGAAAAATAGCCAAGAGCCCACGCACAGGAGAAGAAAGAGAAACCGCCACACCATTACTTTCCCTGGCATCAAAAACAACGGGGCTAACCTGATAGCGTCCACCAACTCCATCTACTGTTACAACCTGAGCACTGGTAACAACAAAGTCCCTACCAGGATAGTCCCTAGCTAAAATCGTTTCTGCATTATTGGAAAGATCTGTCGCATCCGAAGCTAGCTCCGAACCAAAACAAGTTTGACCACTAGCTGCAAGTTCAGACGCAACGGCATTAGCTGCGGCTTGCAACCGACGCTTTTCGTTATAAAGGTTACTGCCATCAACAACCAACGCGACCATTAAAAATATAAAAGTCAGGCTCACAAACCAAACCAATGCGGATCCATGCTGTTTTTTATTACGCATATAATTATGCATGGCACACCTCATACTATGACAACGTATACCGCCATCGGTTATACAGGTTATGGCTTAATCTATGAAAGACGAACAGACCAGCCAATTACTTTCTAATCACCTTCACTAAGAGAGTCCGCTCTTTCTTGCAAACTATCCGGGATAGCTGTTTTAAACGTTTCACCAATCCTTATCTGACTATCTACATATAATTGCGCTGACAACTCACTTTCAGGTGTAACTGGCGCTAATCTTTGCTGCTTCAACAGCCTCTCTGTTGTTGTCTCATGCTGAGAAAGCAATCCCGGCGAAGATAAACCGTAATCGTATTGCTCAGCGTCAGCATAAGAAAAGGCGCTCATAAATACCGTAACGAAAAATAAAAGTGTTTTGTTCATAACTCCACTCCGAAACCACTCGCTAAACGTTCCGCACGCTCTAACTCACTTCGCTTAAACCCGTACTGCTCTTTAAGCATCGCTATACCGCGCTCATTTCCACCAAGAATGTAAGCGATAGCTAAGTTTTGGCGCGCCACGCCTTGCCCGTTCTGCAACTCCAAAGCCGTGCGCAGATGATACTGAGCTTTCTCATAATCACCGGATACCAATAGCGCATAGCCATAATCATTGCGTACTTTTCCAGAAGCGGGCAGCGCATTCACCGAATAACGGAACAGATCCATTGCTTCAGATAAGTCCCCCTGTTTCATGGCGACAATACCCAGCCCGTGATATGCCTCACCACTCTTGCACTCATCTCGCAATACAGTAAAGACCGTTTTCGCACGAGAAAGATCACCGGTTTCCGCCAACAACCGACCGTAACGACTCCAATATTCCTGGTTTTCCTGTGGCGCTTTTTGTAGCTGAGCCAAAGCAGCGTAAGGGCGACTTTTACTCATCAGAGAGTCAACCATTTCCAAGTCGACCATTCCTTCCGGATCACTTGCCTTATCGCAATGGACATTCGGACTAAAACTTTCAAAATCTGATATCACGAGCTGCTGGTCTTGGCTTGCACATCCGCCCAAAATTAAGGCTAGCACCATTGCCATACCCGGGTTCATCCTTTTCATTAAATGCTCCTGCTTGACCACTTAGCGAGTTATCGCTTGTACAATGTTCACGCCTGCCGGACCACCAACAATGATAAATAACGCCGGCATCATGAAAATCATCATTGCCACTGTCATTTTAGCGCCAACACGATTCACCTCTTCTTTAATACGGCTCTTCTCAACATCTTGAGCCTCGAGTATCAACTGCTCAATACTTTCACTAATAGCTCCACCCAATGCTCCCCCTTGTTTTAATAGCCGGGTAAGGCTATGCAGAACAGGAATCTGCTTTCCCTCTCCAATCTCATCAAGAGCAACTCCACGCTCCGCCCCACTCTCCATCAACCTATTAAAACGGTCTAACCGGTGGACCAAGCCGGGAATCATGGGCCGAGACTGAACAGCCGCTACACGAAAGGCTCGCTCAATCGACAAACCTGCCTCCAGCAACATCGACAATAGCTGAGCAAACTCAATCGCCTCCTGGTTCTGGCGATGGCACGCTACTTTAGCGACAGATCGAAAATAACGACGACTACCAATAAATCCGACAACACCTAGAAAAAGCGCTATAAACGGCCCCTTTAAAAGAATTCCCAAAAGGGCAAGCGCGATGGGCAAGACCCAACAAAAAGCAAGGTATAGAGTCGGTATCTTTTCCGGCTCCTTACCTGTTAGCTTCAACGCCTCGTAAACTTCGTTATAATCCTCACGCATCAACGCCGACGAAATCAGCCGTGAAGACAGGCCCAGGGCCACCAGATCTTGGCTTTCAGTTTCATCCCCTCCATGATTGTGGAGTCGCCCCATCACCTTCCTGCGGCGTTCCCAGCGCCCAGCCTTAAACACTAACCAAAGGGCCAGCAGAGCGCACAGCAGTGCTAACATGAAATTAACCACGGCCAACTCCCTGCACCATACGAAATACAATAATCGTACCGACCACAATCAGCCCAATCGACGTCATTAGCATTTTTTTCCCAGACTCAGTATCAAGCAACACATCGCGGAAACTTTCATTTAGGCCGATCAACGAAGCGCCGATCACTAGAGGCAACACAGCAAACGCCATTGCGGTAAAACGAGTTTCTGCGGTGGCCGCGAGAAACTCTCTACGCATTTCCTGTTGCGACCTTAGTGAGCGAGACACTTTTTTTAGAACAGGACGCACCGCACTACCGTAGTGACTTGACGTTCTCAACGCCACAGCCACAAAAGTTAAAGGAGGGATGCTGTATAATTTTGAGAAATCATCGATAAGTCCAGTATAGTCACGCCCGGACTCAACAGCACTTCGCAAACGGAAAAGCAACGGAAAGAAAACTTTGGGCGCATCGTTTAACGCGTTAACTAACGCCTGCTCCAAAGAGCGCCCCGCATCAATGCCACGAATAACATCATCAATAACTTCAGGGGTAGATTCAAAGATCAAACGTCGTCTTTTTTGATACCGATAATTCCAATAAAAAACGGCAAACAATATTGCACTCACCAACAAGAGGATCACAAACATTAGCCCGACAAACGCTTGAATTATTGCTAGCAGTGCTAAAAATAATAACAACCCAACAACTATTGCCGAGTTGCTCAATCGCAAACCCGCTTTTAACTGCAGGCGGTCAAAGCTTCCAGACCCCAAGCGGGACTCGATTGCAGCACTACTGACATCCAAAGACTGGCTATAAATTCGTGCCTGCACCGCTCTTTTTTCTTTCTGTCGGTTTCGGATGACAATCCATACCCACTGAATAAACAACAAAAAAACAGCGAATATTGCCAAGATCTTTGCTGCCGATAGCAGATGCTCGCCATCCATAATCAAGACTCCTTACTACTTGGAGAGCGATATAAACACTCCATCTGATAGGGATCTTCTTCAGTTGGCTGAAGAGAGACAATTTCACTAATCTCCCTGCGTCCATCAGGCAACCTTTTTAACTGGATAATCATGTCTAAAGCGGAACCAATAAGTCGCGCAATAGCCTTCTCACTTGCATCATAGCCGCTTACCGCCAATAGAGTTTCTACCCGCACCAAGGCTTCCCTAGAACCATTTGCGTGAATGGTACTCATCGACCCTTCATGGCCAGTGTTCATGGCTTGTAGCAGTTCAATAATTTCCCCAGACCGCACCTCACCAAGAACAATTCGATCAGGACGCATGCGCAGCGCATTCACTACCAGCTCACGCGCAGTCACTTTACCTTTTCCTTCGGTATTGGCCGGGCGAGTCTCCAAGCGCACCACATGCGGGTGCCCAAGCATAAGTTCTGCAGAGTCCTCAATCGTCAATATCCGCTCATTTTGAGGAATATAATGGCTAATCAAATTCAAAATTGTGGTTTTACCTGTCCCCGTCCCCCCACTCACTAAAATATTTCTTCTGTTCTGCACTGCAGTAATTAGAGTATTTAGACACTCTTGCGTCATGGACCCGCTGCGGATGAGCTCCTCAGCTGTAAGATGGTGTTTGTTGAATTTCCGAATGGAAATGGAAGACCCATCAAGAGCCAAAGGGGGAATGATGGCATTAACTCGCGAGCCATCGGGTAGCCGCGCATCAACCATGGGACTAGCTTCATCAAGCCGCCGTCCCAATGGGGCCAAAATACGACGAATCACACGCACTACATGATCGTCATCAACAAAGCGAGCCTGCGTTCTTTGCAATACACCCGCAACCTCAATAAAAACATTTTTCGGGCCATTCACCAGAATATCATTGATTCGATTATCACGGAGCAGAGGTTCTAAAGGACCAAAGCCTGTGACTTCATCAATCATGTCTCGGATCAGCTGCGCCACATCTTGATTTGACAAAGGTATACGACGCTCAACGATATGTTGCTGAACGGCACGATTGATCGCCTCTTCCACCCGCTTTTTATTATTTCGGGCGACCTCAATGCCATCCTCGTCCAACCTCTCTACCACACGTTGGTGCACGCTGGCTTTTAGTTGTTGGTATTCCTCGTCAATTCTTCCTGCCACGATTGCCTTCCTCGTTTATTGCTTTTATTCCCTGCAGCCTTGCCGCTGAAAAAAGGCTCACCGCAACAAACGCCGACGGCAAATTACGCCTTATTTCCATGCATCAATTTCGCGACCCAACCGCCTTGAACACTTTTAATATTTGGATTCCGCCCACCCATCAGGTCACTAACTAATCCATTCATTTTTCGATTATAAGCACTGCGTGGAGCACTCTCGCGAATAGGCACACCTAAATTGATTGATTCCAGACGATGCTTCCAGTCCATAGGAAAGGCGGCTGCGACTTCTACGCCCGTACTTCCATTCACATCATCCAAACTTGGAGGTATAGCAGATTCGTACCCATCTATAACAAAGTGAACCTCGCTATCTTTAGGCAGATGAGGCCTCCAGTTAGCTATATGCTCACGTACCGCCTTTAGCTGCCCCACTTCAGGATGCGCAGCGACAATCAAATCACTGACATGGACACCTATCGTTTTGATCCATGAGGAGTGCTGTTCACAGCCAACATTAAGGATGATTCGATCAAACATCCCCATTAATCGGGACAAGGCAATAAATAAATCAACACCCTGATCTCCAAGAAAATCAACACCCGTCCCACCGGCCAACAACCGCAACCCAGGGCGGTATTCCTCCAGCGCGGTTTCTATAAGGGTGTGATCCACAGTGTCTGGACTTGCCAGTAATTGCGTCAGATCATAGGTGCCGCGATTTTCAAGATGAAAGATTTGCTCACTATTACTGACCACATCTATCGCGAGCGTCGTCTGCTGTGAGCTACAGCTAGCCATCGTGGCCGCTATATTCTGTGTCAGAAACGTAGTGTCAACTCGTGGAGAAACACCGGCCACCAGAATTAAATTTTTGGTACGAGATGTCAGCTCATCTCCTACGTGCCCCGGTCGCACAAGCTGATGACGCCGCAAGCGGTCACGTAATTCCACCGCTTCACAACCAACAATCACACAATCACGGGCCCCTGCTCGCATACATTGCAGCAGCGTTTCTTGATCTGCATAACGGCACAACGCCATCACCGTAATCCATGGTCGAGCATTACTGAGCGCGGTAATCACAGCCATAGATTGACTGCTATCTACATCAGAAACTTCCACCAAGGCCACTGTAGAATTCGTGGCCTCAAGTAAACGCAGAACACGACTCAGATCAGAGCGACTTACACGCTCGATACGTCCGCTTCCTTGAAGAGCATCATCCAACCAAGCGTAAGCACCCTCGTCCTCAACTACTGCTAACAGGCTTTCTTCAGTCATCGTAGTCGCCCCCTACCAGCTCAAGCCATGACGAACTGGCCGAGATCCATTGCGAGTTTCAGTCATCATGTCCAACCAACCTGTACTGCTATTGTGGTAGCCAGCACCGGGCAATGGACCGGCCTCAGTCGACGATCCCGGTGACACAAGATGAGGCGTCACCACCATCACCATTTCCTTGTCTTCTCGTGACAGTTGACCCGAGCGAAAAAAGGCACCTAGCACAGGCAAATTGCCCAAACCAGGAATTCTATTGCTATTATTCACCGTGTTTTGACTTACCAGACCACTAATAATGAAGGTCTCCCCCGGCGCCAACGAAACGGTTGTTTCGGAGCGGCGAACCCTAAGCCCAGGAATAGACGTCCCAGCACTTTCCACCCCGGCGGAGAAATCTAGCTCACTCACCTCTGGCGCTACTTTGAGAATAATTTGGTCGCCACTGATAACAGTTGGCGTCAATGCCAAACCAATACCAAAACTCTTAAACTCAACCTGCACGCCGTTATTATCACTGCGAGTAGGAACAGGAAACTCGCCACCAGAAAGAAAAGTAGCCGTTTGACCACTGAGCGCGGTCAGAGAAGGCTTCGCCAGGGTATAAGCAAACCCTCCACTTTCTAGCGCATTAATAATCGTTGTTGAATTCTTGCCAAGACGAAATAAGTTGAAACTATCGGAGGCGCCTCCGCCTCCCGGTGAGGCAACGCCCACTTGAGTATTGCCCCCATCAAAAATATTAGAATATTCAAAACCAAAGCTATTAAGCTTGCTCCGGCTAACTTCCATAATCCGAATATCCGTTTGCACTTGGGTTCCAAACGGCAATCTTTTTCCTGCCGTCGCGGCAACAACCACCGTACTCCTTAATGGCTCATCCATACCGTCTAACCAAACAGTAAGCACCGACGATCCTTCCTGCTGAGCAGTCAGCAATAGCTCAGCAGGAGCACTGACAGCCACAGCGACAGCATCAGGGCTGGAGGTGGCAACCTTTGTTACACGATCAGCAAAAGCAACCACATGCTGATCCCCCGGCCCCATGCGCATCACCTTTTCAAAGGAGTCCGCACCCACTGGCACGGAAAAAAGCGCAGACAGGGCGATCCCAACAACTGATAGATGCGACAACAGCATTGCAAACAAAGAGCGTCTAGACAGAACCGTACCGGCAACTCGAGACTTTCCATTGCATCGTTCCGACACCTTTTTCTGTATCACCTCAACGTACATAAGTACTCCTTGAAGTCGATCCTTCATAGACTTCCACTTTATTTCCGCGAGGGGGGGCCACACTCCGTCTTACCGGTTTTTTCTCAGGGAACAAAGAATCCAGCTTAGTAGTAAGCATCAATTCCTTCTGCTCTTTTCCACTGAGACCGACAGCTCCACCGCCAGCACTCTCATTTTGTTCGCTTCCTATATCCTCTCCAGCCATAGCCAAGCGCAGCTCGCCATTGCTGTCAGCTAACAACAATTTAGGCAAGGCTTCGCGGGGTATCGCCAAGACAGCAGTCGCGTTTCTTGAACGACTCTTTTCCTTCTCTTCATCCGTCTTATCGGCATCCTGAAGCTGGCCTTTTACCGCCAATACTTCAATAGCCTTAAGCAAAATCATGCTCGTGGGTTGTTCATCTTGCCCCTTGCGAAAATGCACCAACACATCCACCAAATCACCAGGCTCCAACAGCCCGCCAACAGCCGAGGCATTATCAATATCGATGGCAAATGCTCGGAACTGAGCAGGAACAGACTGCGCCAGACGATTACCGGCTTCTAGGTGAACCTGAGAGAGAATTTCGCCGTTGCGAACATGCTGAAATAAACGCTGCCCCACCACTTGAGCGTCAGCTTGCAGAGCAGACGACAATGGCGCAGAAACATCAATTTTTTGAAAATCATCATCCGCAACAATCGAACCTATGTTTAGCTCTCGTGTTGCAACCCAGTAAGTATATTTAGGTTTATCCGCAGCACGCTGTTGCGCAAGCGCCTCATCCGCTCCTGCCCTTTCCGGTTTTGCCGGCGAAGGATCTCGAGCCAGACCCACTAGGGCTAAAATCACCGCCACCACACTCAGTATTAGCGCAGGTAGCATATAGAGCCAACGAGCCCCCATGTCCCCTCCTTAGGTTTTACTTGCCAGCAACCACCTGAACACAAGCGCTGACGCCAACAGTCTCGCCCCACCAAACGGCAGTGCAATCAAATTGTTACCCTAGATGTTACGCTCAAACAGTCTGGCAAAGGCGGAAAACCACCGAAGATGCCTAGCTGATCAGGCCCAGTCGCGACACCCGACGCCTCACTGCAGCCCCCATCCGTTAGAGCAATACTCAAATCACACACGACCTCAGCACCCACTGTCACACAAGCGTCAGCGGGCACCGAGCCCATAAAGGTAGGCACATTATTAGCCAACGCGCCATTGGCCAAACTTGCAGCCATAACCCCAGGATCACTAGTGGTATTACGGTCCAGCGTGGTGGCTGCCGCCGCGGCTCTGTCGACAGACACCTGCATTCTCATTTGCCAAGAAAACAGAACGCCGTAGGTCGCCGCAGCGTAAACCAGACCGATCACCAGGGGAGACACTAGCAGAAACTCCAGTGCCACAACCCCTTTAACAATTTTCTTCACGCGTCTGATGAGCCGCCGCATGCGGAAGAATCGTTGAGACACTCGACAATGCCGTCGAACACACCATCAACCTCACCCGAAAATGCGACAAAGATCACGGCCAATGCAATCACCAGTACAGCGGCGAGCATAATATATTCCAACGCACTGGCCCCACGCTGATTGCGTGCCCGGCCGGGGAGCTGAGTGAAAAGGCGAACAAACAAAGCCTGAGAAAGGGTTTTCAACATATCCATAGTATTCTCCATACATCTAACTACGTAGACTATTGTTGTGTGAAATCAAGGTGAAATTTTATGCATTAATATAGACGTATTCCGTTGATCCTATGCAACCGTGATACACCCCACAACTGCGAGCATGTAGCCTTTTGTTGCAAAACATCCCGCTCATGTAAAGCTAGCACCAGCCCTATTTTGTGACGCGGATCAAACCACTGTTCGGGTAGGAAAGACGATAGACGGGCACCCTAACGCATATTTTTTTATATTTAACGTGAAGATAAAGCGCGCACTTTTCTCCAAGCATAAAAAAACCCGGGAGAGAATCCCGGGTTTTTTTATGTCCGCTACCAGGCAGGCAAGCTAAAATCGATTATTTGATTTTAGCTTCCTTGTAGGCCACATGCTTACGCACGACCGGATCATACTTCTTGGTTTCCATCTTTTCAGGATGAAGACGCTTGTTCTTGGTGGTGGTATAAAAATGACCAGTGCCAGCAGAGGACACCAGGCGGATTTTTTCACGAATAGGACCGGCCATGGGTTAACTCCTTCTGTTAGCCTTAAACGCGATCGCCGCGAGAACGGATATCGGCGAGTACTGAATCGATACCTTTCTTGTCGATGATGCGCATACCTTTAGAGCTTACCCGCAGACGCACAAAACGCTTCTCGGATTCAACCCAGAAACGATGGTGGTGCAGATTCGGCTCGAAACGACGCTTGGTCTTGATGTTCGAGTGAGAAACGCGATTGCCCGTTACAGGGCGCTTACCGGTCACCTGGCAAACTTTGGACATTGTCTTGCTCCGTAAAACTTCTTGCGGGGGACGGTAGAGCCCCGGAAAAGGCGCGTTTTATACCAACCCACCGCTCAAGTTTCAAGCTAAATTTGAATTTAAACGACCACTGGAGGCCAAACGGCGCAAGCTAAGCGCCACCAAGATCTCTTCTTGTACGGCTAAAACATGCTCAACAGGCGACATTGTGAGAGGCTAACACGCTCATTTGCTTAGTTCCGCATGTTTCGTCAGGCATGCCATGCCAGCACACACGTGCTTACACTGCTCCGCGAGACGCCAACGACACCCAACCGCCATCACCAATCACCAAATGATCCAGTACTCGCACTTCCACCAGCCCCAGCGCCTCCACCAAGCGGCGAGTAATAGCGTGGTCCGACTGGCTAGGCTCCGCCACACCGGAAGGGTGATTATGCGCCAGGATCACCGCCGCAGCATTGTGCTCCATGGCTCGGCGCACCACTTCTCGAGGGTAGACCGCAGCGGCATCAATAGTGCCCTGAAACAGTTTCTCGAAAGCAATCAGCCGATGCTTGTTATCAAGAAACAAGCACGCGAAAACCTCAAACGGCAACCCGCGCAACTGGGCAGTGAGCAACTGTCCCGCTTTGTCCGGATTATCCAAAGGCAACCCCCGCTCTAGAGGCTCTGCCAAATAGCGGCGACCTAATTCCAGTGCCGCCAGCAACAATGCCCGTCGGGCTACCCCCATCCCAGGCAAGTGCGCCATTCGTTCCGGGCTCAGATCCAACATGGCCCGCAAACCGCCACTACTCACTAACTGCCGACGGGCCAAATCCACCGCCGTTAGCCCCTGCTGCCCAGTACGCAAAAAGATCGCCAACAACTCCGCATCACTAAGCGCCTGCGCCCCTCTCGCCAATAACTTTTCCCGCGGCCGCTCATCCTCCGGCCAATCTGTTATAGCCATAACAATGCTCCACGCGGCAACCTGTACGCAGCCATCACCCTCTTCATCCCCGCCTGCCACACGCTGAATGACTTATATATTCGTCTCAAAGCTCACCTCCCCCAAAAACATCTTTGTTTTATGTGTAGCCTGTTGCGCCCCGCGTGCCGCGCCTCTTATAGAGTGCTACTCTATGTAGCCTGACTTGATAGCAGTTTAGCGGCTGCAGCGGCAGTGGAGATTCGCCATATCTGCCGTCATCCAAACAAGGGTTTTTGCATGCAACGTCTGATGAACAAACGCGTCCTGCTGGGCGTCACCGGTGGCATCGCGGCCTATAAAGCCGCCGATTTGGTACGCCGACTGCAGGATGTCGGCGCACAAGTGCGGGTGGTCATGACCCAGGGAGCCTGTGAATTCATTACTCCACTGACCATGCAGGCGCTATCAGGGCATCCCGTACACACTACACTGCTGGATCCAACGGCCGAAGCCGCCATGGGCCACATAGAACTGGCTCGCTGGGCAGATCTGGTACTGATTGCGCCCGCGTCCGCCAACTTCATGGCCCGTTTGGCCCATGGCCATGGCAACGATCTGTTAACCACCCTGTGCCTGGCCACCGGCGCCCCTATCGCCATTGCCCCGGCCATGAACCAGCAAATGTGGGCGGATATCAGCACCCAAAAGAACCAGCTGATCCTTCAGGAAAAGGGCATCACCATTTTCGGTCCCGGCAGCGGCAGCCAGGCCTGTGGCGAAGTCGGCGCCGGGCGCATGCTCGAGCCGCTGGAAATCATTCAGCAGGCGGCGGAAGTGTTTGATAACCAGCTACTCACCGGCAAGCATGTGGTGATCACCGCCGGTCCCACCCGAGAGTCCATCGATCCGGTGCGCTACATCACCAACAAAAGCTCCGGGAAAATGGGCTTTGCGCTGGCCGAAGCCGCGGCCGAAGCTGGGGCCAAGGTCACCCTGATTGCCGGGCCGGTGTATCTACCCACCCCTTCACGGGTGGAGCGCGTGGATGTGATCCGCGCCGTGGATATGTATGAAACCTGCATGGACGTGGTGGAAAATGGCTGCGATGTCTTTATCGCCACCGCCGCCGTAGCGGACTACCGCCCGACCGTGACCGCCGACCACAAGATCAAGAAGTCCACCGAAGAAATTCACCTTACATTGGTAAAAAACCCAGACATCGTGGCCTCCGTAGCTGAACACGCCAAACGCCCCTTTACCGTAGGCTTCGCAGCAGAAACCCAAGACGTGATGGCCTACGCCCAAGGCAAACTGGTGAACAAGAAGCTCGACATGATCGCCACCAATGATGTCTCCGGCACCAATGTGGGCTTCAACAGCGACAACAACGCCCTCACGGTAATCTGGCCCAGCGGCCACAAGGTATTGCCGCTGGCCTCCAAAGCCCAAATTGCCAAACAACTGATCGAACTGATCGCGATACGCTATAAAGACTAACGCTGACACGCTGCACGCAGCATGTAACACGCCCGATTTTATCCCGTGATGCATGTAACCTGACCGAAGGAAACACCATGAGACTGCAATATCGGGTACTCGATACCCGCCTTGGCGACAGCATTCCTCTGCCTCATTACGCGACCGACGGCTCCGCCGGGCTAGACCTGCGCGCCATGGTCAAGGAACCGCTAACCCTGCAACCAGGAGACACCGAGCTGCTGCCTACCGGCATGTCCATTTTTATCGATGATCCGGGCTATGCGGGCATGATCTTGCCGCGCTCAGGTCTCGGCCATAAACACGGCATCGTGCTAGGCAACTTGGTAGGACTCATCGATTCTGATTATCAGGGCGAACTGATGGTGTCCTGCTGGAACCGTGGGCAGCAGCCCTTCACGCTGGAGCCCGGTGAGCGCGTCGCTCAGCTAGTGATTGTGCCGGTAATGCAGGTAGAACTAAAACAAGTAGAAAGCTTCAGCGCCAGCAAACGCGGCGACGGCGGCTTCGGCCATAGCGGCCGCCATTAATACAACACAAAAGCAACAAACCATGCGGCAAAACAACGCAGCATCGCTCGCACCACAACCTAAACCGCAATAACACAGTGGTAGCGCCGGGTAAGCGGAGGGGATATGGGGACAAAAAAGAACAACAAGCAAGATGAATCCACCAACGTCATGAAGCAACTGCTGCCCTTGGTTACAGCGGGCATTATCGGGGTAATTGCGGCCACCGGCTGCCTTTACGTCTATCAAATAAAGCAATTACAACCCGAACAACAGCATACTCAGGCTCAATTGTTGGCTCGCTCTTTGGCCAATCAAGTCCATAGCACGATCGAGATATCACGTAAGCAACTGGACATTCTCAGTAACCGCCGCGACGCAAACCGCGCTCTGGCAGACAATGACCTGTCCAGCTTCAACATGCATCAGCAGCAATGGTTCCCCGAAGCCTCAGTCCAGTTAATTTCCCACCGTGATTCAGATATGTCCCGGCTCAGCTACACGGCCCAAGAGCTACTCAAGAAGGCCAGCTTGGGCCAAAAGCCCGAGCCCGTCATCATTGCCGGCGACATACCCCGGCTAGTGATCGCTCGCGCCACCCACAACGAATCTGGCAGCCTACTGCTCACCCAGTCCTTAGTTCCGCTGGCTACCGCCCTGCGCGCGTCTATCCCAAACGGTGGTGCGCTCGCCGTGAAATACGCTGGCACCCCTCTGCTCAACAACAAGCAACGCGCCAGCGGCGGCACCGCTCAGGTCACGCAAGGCCCGGTTGAAGTCAGCCTAGCACTACGCGCGCACAGCGATAATAGCCTGATTGTCGCCATCCTTGGCGTCTCCCTGGGTGCAGTTGCCATCCTCCTAACCACCCTGCTGGTCAACCGCCTGCTGAACCGAGCCCTGCGACAAGACGTCGCCGAGCTAATCCGCTACAGCGACGAACTCATACACCAACCGGGTGTCACCGCCCGCGACCATTTCCAGTTTCCAGTTTTAAAAGGCGCTAACGAAGCCTCCGCCCGGCTGGCCCAAAAATTACGCGAGCGCGCAGGCGCCACTCGTCCCCATGCCGCAGCCCAAACCGACGCCTTGCTAGTAGAGGAAAATGACGACGATAGCATTCTACTAATAGATGACGATGACGGTGACCAAGCTGTACCCGACAGCATTTTTCGCGCTTACGACATCCGCGGCATAGCCGGCGACACCCTAACCGCTCAAGGCACCTACCTGCTAGGACGCGCCATCGGCAGCGAAGCCGGCGAACTGGGCCAGCAAACAGTGCTGGTGGCCCGCGATGGCCGCCTTTCCAGCCCGGAACTCAGCCGCTCATTAATCAAAGGCCTGCTAGAATCCGGCCGCGACGTGGTTAACCTGGGCCTAGTCCCCACTCCGGTTCTCTACTATGCCACCGAAGTACTAGAAACTCAGACCGGCATCATGCTCACCGGCAGCCACAACCCGCCCCAGCATAACGGCCTAAAAATCGTCATGAACGGCGACACTCTTTACGGCGAACGCATCCTAGCCCTTAGCCAGCGCATCAAGAACAATGCCTTTAGCGAAGGCCGCGGCCACGAAGAAGAACGCGACATCACCGATCGCTATCTCAACGACATTGCCAGCGACATCGTGCTGGCCCGCCCCCTAAAAATTGCCATCGACTGCGGCAACGGCGCCACTGGCGAACTGGCGCCACGCCTGTTCAGCCAGTTAGGATGTGAAGTTGCGCCACTGTATACAGAGATCGACGGAAACTTCCCCAACCACGCCCCAGACACCGGTAACCCGGATAACCTCACCGACCTAATCCGCGTAGTACAGGAACAGGAACTGGACCTGGGCCTAGCCTTCGATGGCGACGGCGACCGCGTCGCAGTGGTTACCAACACCGGCGAAATCATCTGGCCCGATCGCCTGCTAATGCTGTTCGCCAAAGACCTGCTCGCCCGCAGCCCCGGCGCCGACATCCTTTTCGACGTAAAATGCAGCCGCGCCCTGCCTGCCATTATCCGCAAGAACGGAGGCCGTCCATTGATGTACAAAACAGGGCACTCGCTAATCAAGGCCAAAATGAAAGAAAGTGGTACCGCCTTGGCGGGTGAAATCAGCGGCCACATCTTCTTCGCCGACCGCTGGTTCGGCTGCGATGACGGCGCCTATGCGGGAGCTCGCCTGCTGGAAATCCTTTCATTGCAAGATGACACCGCCGGCCAAGTATTCGACCAATTTCAAACCGGCGCCACCACCCCAGCGTTGTATATCGATGCCACCGACGACAACAAATTTGCACTGATCGACGCCCTCGAGGCCCATGCCGACCAATTCACCGGCGGCCGCCCCACCACCATCGACGGGCTACGGGTGGACTTTCCTGATGGCTGGGGGCTGGTGCGCGCGTCCAACACCACCCCGTCACTGGTGGCCCGCTTCGAAGGGCGCGACGAAGAGGCACTGGAACGAGTAAAAGAACAGTTCCGCAAACAACTGCATGCAATCGATAAAAGCCTAAAATTGCCGTTTTGAGTTAGAATCACCGAACTGAAAGGTCAAACGTGGAGATGGCACCGCGCAAATCGGATACTCTTTTGCTCCACGCTTTATCCTAAGAGGGAACGCGGACAAAGCCCCTGCAATGCAAAGCGTTGGCCCTGCATTTTGAACGTTAAATACCTCCGCTAAAGCGAATACCCAAGGAGACCCAATGGACGCCAATAGTGCCCATGACACCGCCCGAATTCTGATTGAGGCGCTACCCTACATTCAGCGTTTTGCCGGCACCACGGTAGTCATCAAATATGGCGGCAATGCCATGGAAAACGAGGAGCTAAAAAACAGCTTCGCCCGTGACGTAGTAATGATGAAACAAGTGGGCATCCACCCGGTGATTGTGCACGGCGGGGGCCCCCAGATAGGCGAGTTACTGGAACGTCTTGGCAAAGAATCCAAATTTGTTCAGGGTATGCGTGTCACCGACCGGGAAACCATGGACGTGGTACAGATGGTGCTCGGAGGGCTGGTCAACAAAGACATCGTTAACCTGATCCAGCATAACGGCGGTCAAGCCATCGGCCTCACTGGCAAAGACGGTCGGCTGATTAAAGCTCGCAAGATGGTTCTCAAGGCAAGCGATGCGGATAGCCCTGCATTACAGGCCTCAGAGATCATCGACATCGGCCACGTTGGCGAAGTGCAGGGTATCGACACTCGGATCATCGACCTGCTCGCCGGCAGCGATTTTATCCCTGTAATCGCACCCATCGGCGTAGACGACAACGGCGCCAGTTACAATATCAACGCCGACCTTGTGGCCGGCAAAGTAGCTGAAGTGCTGCGTGCAGAAAAACTCATTCTGCTCACCAACGTCCCCGGCCTGAAAGACAAACAAGGCCAGATCCTCACCGGGCTCACCACCGAAAGGGTCAACAGCCTGATCAAGGACGGCACCATCTACGGCGGCATGCTGCCCAAGATAGGCTGCGCCCTAGAAGCAGTGCAAAACGGCGTGCACACTGCCCACATCATCGATGGCCGGGTGTCTCACGCCGTTCTGCTAGAAATTCTCACAGACAAGGGGATCGGCACCCTAATTAGCAAAGACTAGTTGAACAATAAAATTTTAAAGTTTTCAGCTTCAACTTAAGTCGCCGGCAAGAGGGATTGCCGGTGACTTTGCTATAACCAATTTATAAGAATATTGCAGCAATAAACCCGGGAATGTTGGGCGCGGGCATAGCATATGATATATCTCTTGCCACACTCGCGCTGCAGCTTGCCGCTTGCAGCTAAAAACGGGAACGACATTTCATGACCGATAAAAAACCGTCTCGGAAAGAGCAGATCCTGCAGTCGCTCGCCCACATGCTTGAAGCCGCACCAGGAGGACGCATTACCACCGCCGGGCTGGCGCGGGAAGTGGGTGTCTCCGAGGCGGCGCTATACCGACATTTTCCCAGCAAGGCAAAGATGTTCGAGGGGCTGATCAGCTTTATCGAAGAAGCCATTTTTTCGCGTATTAACCGTATCGTGGAAGACGGTCAGGCCAGCGATCAGGTGGAACAAATACTCACCTTGCTGTTGGCGTTCACCGAGCGCAACCCCGGTATTACTCGGTTACTCACCGGCGACGCCCTGACTGGTGAAAACGCACGCCTGCACCTGCGCATTCAACAATTCTACGACCGAGTGGAAAGCCAAGTAAAAAAAGTACTGCGTGATGCAGAGCTGAAGGAAGGCTTACGCACCCAAGCCACCCCAACCGTCACAGCCAACCTACTGCTGGCCGTGGCCGAAGGGCGCATTGCGCAATTCGTTCGTTCTGGCTTCAAAATTAAGCCAGGCCAAGACTGGCCTGCCCAATGGGCGCTATTGCAACCCACCTTGTTTCGGTAAAAGGAATTAAAGGCGTTCGCCACCGTGGTGGCTATTTTCTTCAAGCTTTCTCCGCTTCATTCCGCACTAAACCAGAATCAGGGCGACCATTATCCGCCCTAATTCTGGCCTTTCTCAATAACCTCAAGACGCTCAATAATTGGCGCGTATTGTTGATTGGCTTGATCTATTTCTTGATCGAACTCACGTAGTTTTTTTTCCGCGGTGATGATCTGCCGTTGCAACCGATCAATCGCTTCTTTAACCACCTCCGGCACCTCTCTACCCGCCCGCTCATTGCGTGCCGCCGTGGCAATCTCATCATCCAGCTTCGCCTGTAACTGAGCCAGATTATTCTCTTCGTAACTAATACTGAGCTCCAGCGCTTCGACCCTACGGTCCCGCGCCCGCTCCGCATCTTCCGGGCCCGCATATAACCGCAACATATCGCGATCTTCCCGTGCCTGGCGAGCCTGCTTCATCCGCTGGGCCTTGGCTTGGGCGTCATTGAGCTCCACGCCCTCCACGTCCTCCAGCACCCGGCCATATTGATCCAACAACTGATAACCGTTGCGGATAGCATCCATCGTCAGGGTTCGGTTCAAGTGCACCACACCATCCGTGGTTTCATGTCGAAAGTAGGCGCCATCCGGAATCCGCTCATTCGCGCGCTGCCCGGAACGCGCCCAAACCGACGAAGGCAGTAATGGCGAAACCAAAATGAACGCCATCAACAGGACGACGATTCTCATTATTATTGCACTCCATAGCGCTCCCGGTATTCACGCATAGGCTCCACCACGGCTTCGCTATCCGGTTGCTGTTCCAGCCAGGCGACAATATCACTCATGGTAACGATAGACCCCACTGGCACTCCCAATGCTTGCTCAACTTCCTGAATCGCAGACAGGCCCTTGCCCGCCTCAGAGGGCTCTTTACCGCACTCCTGCCGATCCAGTGCGACCATCACCCCAGCCATGCTCGCGTCGGTCTTCTCGAACATCGTCGCCACTTCACGAATCGCAGTCCCGGCCGTGATCACGTCATCTATCACCAGTACTCGGCCCTGCAATGGCGCACCCACCAGCCAGCCGCCTTCGCCATGGTCCTTGGCTTCCTTGCGGTTAAACGCCCAAGGGTAATCCCGCCCATGGTGTTCGGCCAGCGCCACGGATACCGCCGCTACTAGAGGAATACCTTTATAGGCCGGCCCGAATAACATATCGAATTCCAGCCCGGATGCCATGATCGCATCCGCATAATAACGTCCCAACCGGGCAAGCGCTTCACCGCTATTGAAGGTTCCCGCATTAAAGAAATACGGGCTATTACGGCCGGATTTCAACGTAAACTCACCGAATTTCAAAGCCTTACGCTCTTCCGCGAAGCGCAAAAAGTGCTTTTTATAGTTCTTCATAATCAAGCCTGTGTGCTACGTAACTTGCTCTCAACGGTGAAGCACCGTGCCGCGCACGGTGCAAAACGCACCTTTGTTTTGCTTTTACCAGCCGAGTGCGACCTGCTGCGCTTTAATGATCTCACCGATACCATTTTCAGCCAGCTCCAACAAATTGTCAGATTGCTCACGGGTAAATGGCGCGCCTTCTGCTGAACCCTGGATCTCGATAAAACCGCCTTGCTGAGTCATCACCACGTTCATGTCAGTGCCTGCATTGGAGTCTTCCGCGTAATCTAGATCTAGCACAGGGGTATCCTTGTACATACCCACAGACACCGCACCCACTAACCCGGTCAGCGGGTCGTTTTTGATCTTCTTGGTTTCCAGCAGGTAGGTAAAGGCATCAACCAGCGCCACACAGGCCCCGGAAATGGATGCCGTGCGCGTGCCACCATCGGCCTGCAGTACGTCGCAATCCAGGTAAATCGTGCGCTCACCCAGCGCCTTCATGTCCACCGCAGCACGCAAGGAACGGCCGATCAGTCGTTGGATTTCCAGGGTACGCCCTCCCTGTTTCCCGCGGGTCGCCTCGCGGCCAGAGCGGGTGTGGGTAGAACGCGGCAACATACTGTACTCGGCGGTGAGCCAGCCTTGGCCCTTGCCCTTGAGGAAACGTGGCACACCATCTTCCACGGACGCTGTGCACAGCACCTTAGTGTTCCCAAACGCCACCAATACGCTGCCCTCGGCATGAACGGTGTAGTTGCGGGTAAAGCTCAGCTCACGCAATTGATCGGGGGCTCGGCCGGATGGGCGCATGGAATCTCCTGAAATAGTAAAAACGAAAGGGCCGCCATTGTAGCAAACACCGACGCCAATGCCTTCCTTGCACCCAAACCCGTCTCCATTAGACTAGGGAACCATTGCTGTAGGAGCGTGCAGGCAAACACCGCAGAGCTCCACCCCACTGACAACAACGAGGTTCACCATGATTTGCAGCATGACTGCTTTTGCTCGCGCCGACCGCCCGCTTGAGGGCTACGGCCTTGTCTGGGAAATCAAAGCCGTGAACCATCGTTACCTTGAAGTCAGCCCCCGCCTGCCCGACGCCCTTCGCTCACTGGAAAACGCAGTACGTGAACGCTGCCGTAAAAGGCTCGCCCGGGGCAAAGTAGAAATTACTCTACGCTACCAACAAGATGAGAGCGATGCCGCCCTAGAACTCAATGAGCCACTAGTGAAGCAACTGTCGGACATCTCTCGCCGAGTCGGAGACTTGGTCCAACATTCCGGCCAGGTCAACCCCATGGAAATTCTCCGTCACCCCGGCGTTCTCAGCACCCGGCAGCTGGATGTGGCGCTACTGCAACGCGAATCCCTAACCTTACTTGATGAAGCCCTGCAATCCCTGATCGACACCCGCAGCCGAGAAGGCGAACAGCTAGGCAAACTGATTGAAGAACGGCTCGACGGCATCATTGTCCAAGTAGAAATCGTCAAAGCCGCCATCCCGCGCATCAAGGAAGCCCAACGTGAACGGCTACGCAGCCGCATCCAGGACGTCATTGACTCCCCGGACCCGGATCGCCTGGAACAGGAGCTGGTTCTTCTAGCGCAAAAGATGGACGTTGATGAAGAACTCGATCGCCTGCTAACCCACGTTACCGAAGTGCGCCGCATCCTCAAAAAAGGCGGCCATATCGGCCGTCGGCTCGACTTCCTCATGCAGGAACTCAACCGCGAAGCTAACACCCTGGGCAGCAAATCCGTAGACAGCGAAACCACAGCGGCAGCGGTGGAGCTAAAGGTGCTGATTGAACAGATGAGGGAGCAGATCCAGAATATCGAGTAACCCCCCCATCCTTAAAACCCTGTACTTATTGAAATTTTATTAAATTAGAGTCCAGAGACATCCGCTCAAACCCACCATAATCCAACCCATAATGGTGGGTGAAACATAATTCTCACCCACCATCCTCTACTCTCAACACCTGTTGATCGGCAGCAATGACTGCATACCCATCAGCGTGTAAATACCTCGCCCCATCGTTAACCCGCCGACGCTTCATCCTCGAAACGCCCTTCAACCGCAACAGCAGCAGACGAACCGAACAACCCCTTAAAGGCCGGATAATACTTCTTAAAATCCGCAAGAATTTGCTGAAATGGTAGATCATCAAAAACGCCATGCTCTTTCAAATATTCCATATGACGATTGCCGGCCTGATCAAATGCATGCAATACAGAGTCATGAATGCCATCAAACTCAAGCGGTTTTACACCGGTCTTATCGCAAAGTGATTGATTAAACGCCGGAGTCGCTTTTACCCAGCGGGTATCGATATACAACTCCGTATAGCCATGCCAAGCAAACACATCTGTTTGCATCATCTCTTTCAGCTTTTCAGAGCTCAGATGATTTTTCACATCGGCAAAGCCCAAACGGCAAGGAATCCCAACCGCCCGACCGGCAGCGGCAAGCAGCACAGCCTTTGCCACACAGTAACCATAGCCATTGGCCAGCGTCGTGCTTGCCTTTAATCCCTCTTGCGAGAAACAAATCCGATACGGATCGTAGCGAATATCATCACGCACCGCGTAGTATAGCTTTACCGCTTTTTTTATCGGGTCCGTCTCGTCACCCACCACAGTTTCAGCAAAACTGATCACCGATGGGCTGTCAGAATCTATATATTCAGAAGGCTGAAGAGCCGCTTCAAAATCCATCGCTGCTACCTGCATGATCTAAAATGTTCGCTTCCATTCTACACATCGACTCGATGCCACTACCAAACATTATCGGCCTCTCTAGCTGCGGCATTCACAGCACTAACCAGAATAATGGCCTCTACAATAAAGAAAGGTTCACCGCACGCGCTCTCCCCTAAAAATTTATCGAGGTTTTGATTCGATACTTTTACGATGAAGACGCCTCTATTTTCCGACAGTCAGATTCTAACGAATCTCGAGCAGCATGAGGCGGGAATACCAGTCTCCGGGGTATCCCCGAGCACAGCGTTGAATTATCAGTGGTGAGCTAAGTTCGAAGGCAAGGGGTCCGTCACTGATAAATCGAATCAGGAAGTTGAAACAGACAATTACCCGCTAAAAAACGTATGCCGAAACGGCACTGTGGAAGCCCACGCCAGCATTAAGTCACCCAATACCTATAGCGTTTGGCGTTCACAGGTCAAAACGCCCGTGTGGCCTTTGTTTGTTCCTGGTGGTAATCGGCCAAATTCGACAGGGGGGGGGGGGAATCACGTGCGGGAGGGGGAGGCAACCAGCCATATGGCGGTAGACGGTATGGCGACGAGAAAAAAGGCCGCTGCTTGCGGCTTCTGGGATAACGACTTTTATCTTTATGAAGAAAAATTCGTTATCCCAGAATTCTACGGTGAATCTATTTCCAGCTCATTCATCCAGCCAGTTTTTTAGCCGCGAAGATTACCGAAAGGTTCTAGCACCGAATAAGAAAGGAACATTGGAATACTTCACCCTCTACCTCCTTTGTTCCCAACCTTGCCTTGCAGCGGTAGCCCGTGCCACCGCCACAAACGGCAATCACTACCGGTTTCAGATCAAAGACTTTAATTCAACATCCAGATCACTCAACACGTCAGCGCTAATACTCTTACGGTGCTGAACCAACTGCTTTCCAACCATAAACGCAATGGGCATATTCACCGCATCAACGGCAATCACACAGCCCTCACGGAGATAGAACACCGCAAACGCTTTGTCTTCCGTGCTGCCACGCATGACTCGTTCATCATGGTCCTGCGAGAGCCCCACCATTTGCAAACGAACATCATATTGATTCGACCAAAACCATGGAGCGCTATCGTAGGGCTTATCCTCTCCCATCAAGGTCGCTGCCGCAGTACGTGCTTGATCGACAGCGTTAGCAACGGACTCGAGCCTCTGCATTTTCTCGAAGAAAAGGTTTCGGTGACGAGTGCAATCACCTATCGCCAGGATGCTTGGGTCAGAAGTGCGGACATATTCGTCCACCAGGATACCGTCTTCACAGGATAGGCCGGCAGCCTCAGCCAAAGCCGTTTCGGGTATAACGCCAATCGAGACAAGCACAACATCTGCGTCAACCGTTTCGCCATTTGCTAACGTTACGCCAGCCACTCGCCCCTGATCTCCAGCTTTGAAGCCGGTGACAGCAGTATTAAGACGCACGTCCACGCCAGAACCACTGTGCTTAGCATACAGGAACGAAGACATCTCAACGCCCGTAACTCGCTGCATTAGACGCTCAGCGCCTTCCAGCACCGTAACATTAACGCCTTTCTTGCTCGCACTGGCTGCAACCTCAAGGCCAATGTAGCCGCCACCGACAATAACCAAACGGGCACCTGGTGACAGTTGATCGCGCAATGTATCCGTATCAGCAATGTCATGCAGATAATGGATGCCTTTTAATTCAGATCCAGGCGCATTAAGACGCCTAACGTGTGAACCTGTGGCAAGAATCAGTCGGCCATATTTCAGTGTGCTCTGATCTGACAATGTAAGGGTTTTGTTGTCTCGATCAATGTTCTCAACGCGCACACCAAGTCGCAACTGATGCCCCGCACCTTCATACACCGAGCGCGGTTTCAAATAGAGAGATTCCTCGTTAACCTCTCCTGACAGATACGTTTTGGATAAAGGCGGGCGCTGGTAGGGCGGATAAGGCTCTTCGCCCACCAGAACCACCTCGTGTGGATATTTCTTTTGTATCAAGGCTGTCATCAACGCACCTGCTGCGTGCCCGCCTCCAACGATGACAGTGGCATCTTGTTTTTCGTTTTCCATGCTTCTCTCTTTATCTGTGCCTTGGGCCAAATTATGTAAATAAGCACCGTTTCTAATGAGATGAGTAGGTGAGTTCACGGGTTTAGCTGTCGCGATTATGACACGAGGTGGTGCAACGCGCCGCGCTGCACGGCACACGCCACTCAACCGTCAGTATGCTTGGCATCCTCAAGGATCATGGCTGCACCCTTCTCAGCAATCATCGTTGCCGGTTGATTGGTGTTGCCACCAACCAAGGTTGGCATGATGGACGCATCAACCACTCGCAAGCCTTGCAGTCCATGGACTCGCAAACGCGGGTCTACCACCGCCATTGCATCTACCCCCATCTTGCACGTGCCCACCGGGTGGTATGCCGACTCACCGCTAGTCCTCACCCATTCAGCCAGATCATCATCACTCTTCAACGCCGACCCAGGCGAAATTTCAACCTCATGGTGCGACTCGAGCGCTCGCTGGGCTAGGATCTTGCGCACCAAATGAACGCCACGAACCAGCTGCTCAACGTCGGCCGTCTCGGCCATATAGTTAGGGTCGATCAGCGGCGCCTGGAGCGGGTCTGCGCTGTGCAAACCGACACGCCCACGCGACAATGGCCGAAGCCCGTAAATCATGACGATATAGCCATAACCACTCATCGCCGTCTTAAAGTCCCGGCCATGATCAGCATACAACATAGGCCCGAAGTGCAATTGCAGGTCGGGTATGGATTCCTCAGGCCGAGAGCGGATAAAACCGCCGGCCTCAGCACCGTTGCTTGTCAATACACCGCGCCGCCCAGTCAAATACTGCAGTAACGCCCGCATTCCCTTGAGCCAATAGCTGGGATGCATGGAGATACTCTGGCGACTGCGTGCTTTGACACGCATGAATACGTCAATATGATCCTGAAGATTCTGCCCAACACCCTCCAGCGCATGACGTAACTCAATGCCGTGTTTGGACAATTCCTCACGTGGGCCGATTCCGGATAGCATCAGAAGCTGTGGAGAATTGAACGCGCCGCCGCAAAGCACAACTTCGCGCCCTGCTCGGACCTGAACCAGCCCCGTGGCAGACCGGTACTCGACACCGGTAGCGCGGGAACCCTCAAGCAGCACACGTGTAACATGAGCACCACTACGAACCGTAAGGTTGGAACGCCCTGCCGCAGGCTCGAGATAGGCACGCGCATTACTGCAGCGCGCTCCGTCCTTCTGGTAAGCGTAGTAGAAACCTACGCCTTCCTGCTCTCTGCCGTTAAAATCTTTATTGTGCGGGTGCCCTGCCTGTACCGCAGCCTCAACAAACGCCGAACTTAGCGGGTTCGTATAACGTCGCTCGGCCACATTGAGAGGCCCACCTTCGCCATGGAACTCTGCTTCAGCCGGTGCCAACGGCGGTTCGTAATGCTCGGTTTTTCGGAAGTACGGCAACACATCGGCGTACGACCACCCCTCACATCCCTCTCTCGCCCAATCATCATAGTCACGAGCATGGCCACGTATATAAACCTGCGCGTTCATGCCACTGGAGCCACCAAGCATCTTCCCGCGCGGTTGAAACAGTGAGCGGCCATACATGTGACGCTGCGGTTCGGTATTGAACTGCCAGTTAAAGCGGCGGCTAAACATCAGCTGCAGGAACCCCAGCGGCATGTTAACGAAGGGGTTCCGCCGGCTCTCTGGCCCCGCCTCAAGTAGCAGCACCGAGTAACTGCCGCTCTCGGAAAGGCGGGCAGCCACTGCACACCCAGCCGAGCCCGCACCGACCACCACATAATCGAATTGTTGTTCGATCACCTTTCCGTTCTGGCGAGTCATTATTTTTTAGCCGTCAACTTAACCATCATCTTGGAATAGCCCCGCACAAAGTTCGATTGCACGCGCTCCGGCTCACCGATCACTTCGATGTTTTCAAAGCGAGGGAGAAGCTCTTCCCACAGAATACGCAGCTGCAGTTCGGCAAGGCGGTTGCCCATACAACGGTGAACCCCATAACCAAACGACACATGGTTACGCGTATCTTTGCGGTCGATGATGAATTGCTCAGGATTCTCAAATTTTCTCTCATCCTGGTTGCCCGACGCATACCACATCAGCACGCGATCACCCTTCTTGATGGTCTGTCCGTTCAGCTCCACATCCTGCTTGGCAACCCGGCGCATATACGCAAGCGGCGTTTGCCAGCGAATGATTTCAGAGACCATATTGGGGATAAGCTTTGGGTTCGCCTTTAGCTTCTCGAATTGCTCTGGGAACTGATTTAAAGCCAGCACCCCCCCGCTCATTGAGTTACGCGTGGTGTCATTACCGCCAACGATCAACAACGCGAGATTACCAATGAATTCCAAAGGACGATTGATCAGATCTTTTGTGTCTTCATTGGACTGAAGCATGCTGATCAAATCGAAACCCGGCTCTTCACCTGCTTTTTGACGGGCTTCTTTATCACGCCAAA